>ERZ1066125.50-NODE-50-length-108253-cov-30.342446_pt1 | contig 108253 bp, 87 predicted proteins | sample MGYA00382772_ERZ1066125 | MGnify/ENA primary metagenome ERZ1066125 (study PRJEB33369, sample SAMEA5778355) | biofilm metagenome | biome: Industrial cooling water; feature: Water cooling tower basin; material: Biofilm | place: United Arab Emirates | collected... | reverse complement strand
CATTTGCTTATCTTGTTCGACAACCTTCCATACACACAAGTGAAAACCGATCTAGTAATGCTTTTTCGCTGAACCATGACTGGCTTCTCAAGAATTCCTCAAGGTTGATAACTATCCTGTGGTTGAGACAAAAAATTTATTAAATTATTCACCCCGCAAAAAAACTGCACTGGGTGTCTCCGCGAATAAAACTTGATCTCAGGTTTCGATATGTCGCTCTCGAAAGGGCATGAAACTTAACAACGCCAAGATTTCCATTTCTGAGGAAGCTCCTATACTTTCCCGACAACGGCTGCTGGATGCGTTATGGAAAAACTTGGTTTCCGGTTGTGCCACAATCATTAATGGTAGGGCAGGAACTGGCAAAACCATGTTGGCCACAGATTTTGCGCAACGTTGTGGACGGTCGGTCGCCTGGTACAAGGTAGACGCCCCGGACGCAAATCTGGCCGTATTTGTCGAATATCTGGTGGCGAGCGTAAATCGCGCACGCCCAGGCTTCGGAGCGAAAACACTGCTTACGCTTTCTCAAAGCGCGGCGAACCTCGATCTTTCTCATTTGGCGAATCTGGTCGAAGCTTTTGTTTACGATTTGGAAATGGAAACCACGCCGTTGTTGCTGGCGATTGACGATCTGCATCTGATTTATGATGCGGACTGGTTGTCGCCGTTCTTTCACCGCTTGCTGATTTTGCTACCGGCGGAAGTGCATATTCTGATTCTGGGACGCGGGTTGCCGCCAGCGCCATTATGGAGATTGCGTTCCAAACAACATTTGTTCGTGATTGGCGAACCTATGCTGGCGTTTTCAGAGCTTGAGGCCAAAGAATTGTTTTCACACTATGGATTGAGCGAAATGCAGGCGCATCAGCAATGGAAGCTCACTCACGGGCGCGCCGCTGATTTGCATGCGTCGGCAATTCGAGACTCGTCATCCACATCGTCAACCATGAAAGAAGGGACAGATTCATTCTTCACATAATCCTGACTTGGATTGTTTTGGAAAACACGGTATTTTCAGTTAAATTCGTAACGAACCTCATTGAGCAAGAAATTGCGTTGCGACTTGAAAAGATAAATTTCTCTCTCGGTAAAAAACTGGAAAAGTCGGCATCGCTTCCCAACGTTTAATCTTCGCCCTTTGGGGCGCATCAACGATTCGAATGATAGAAGCTTGAAGAAACAGGCCCATCAAGAATGACCAGACTTTCTGACTCCCTGCCGCAATGAGTAATGCCCCAATCACTCATTGTGAATTGTGAAAGGCAAAGGTTAATGCTCAACAGTCTGCTTCACCCAGAGATGCCAAAGTCTATGCTGACTTATCCACCGATGGAGTTGGCGACGACCCAGCCTGCATTTTTTCTTCGCACCAAGCTGCTGCCACCGCGTCCGGTTCCGTCGTTGTTGCCGCGCCCCAGATTGATCGAACGGCTCTCTGCCAACCTGACGCGATCGGTGACGCTGGTCACGGCCAATGCCGGCGCAGGCAAAACCACACTGGTGGCGGATTTTGTCCGCGCGCACGCGCGTCAATTCGTCTGGTATCAACTGGATCGCACCGATGCCGATCCGGCAATTTTTCTGAGCTACCTGATTCACGGAATCCGGCAATTGATTCCGGATTTCGGCCAGACGATGCTGGCGTATCTGCATCAATCCGCCGCCGAAATCGCTCTCCACCCGGAACGCGCCGTGGACATGCTGCTCAATGAAGTGCTCGACCGTGTGGATCAGCAACTGGTCATCGTGCTGGACGATTACCACCATCTGGGCGCGGCGGATGCGGTGCATGCCGCCGTGGATCGCTTGCTGGTTTATCAACCCGATGTTCTGCATACGATTGTCATTTCGCGCGATGCGCCTTCTCTGCAATTGTCGAAACTGCGTTCCAAAGGAGCGTTGACCACGATTGAACGCGACGATCTGTTGTTTACGGAAGAAGAGGTGCAGGCGCTTTTTCTGCAGGTGTTCGGCATGGAATTGACGGCGGAACAACTGGCCGAATTTCGCCAACGCACGCAAGGCTGGGTCATGTCGCTGCAATTGATCTGGCAGGTGGCGCAACGCCAGACATCGGCTCACGCCGAAACGCCGGTCGCGCTGCTCAATATGAGCGAAACGTTGCGGCAATCCGAACGCGATCTGTTCGATTATTTTGCCGAAGAGGTTTTTGAATTCGAGCCGGAACCTGTGCGCTGGTTGTTGTTGCGCATCGCCCTGCTCGAACGCATTGAATTTGACGCCTGCGCCCGGTTGTATCCCGAATCGGATTGTTCGGCGATTTTGCCTTCGCTGGTGCGTCGTAACGTGTTCACCACGGTGGCCAGCGACGGCAATGGAGAGGAGTACCGTTTGCATCCGCTTTTTCAAAGTTTTTTGCGACGACGATTGCGGTCGGAAATCGGCAAAGCCGGAGTGGCTGCCGAACAGATTCGCATCGCGCGGCATTTCGCCTCGCAGGGAAACTGGGAGCAGGCGGCGCGACATTTTCTTTCGGCGGAAGAATTCGGAGAAACGGCTCGATTGATTGCCGAAAAAGGACAGGCCTGGATAGCATCCGGCGCGCTCACCTCGTTGGTTGCGCTGGCAGACGCTTTGCCCACGGAAGCAATCGAACAAAATCCGCGAGCGCTGACGCACCGTGCGGAAGTCGCGCGATTGCGCGGCGAATACGATACGGCGCAATCGTTGTTGCGGCGTTCTATGGCCTTGTTGCGAACACAGGCCGACCCCGAAGGCGAGGCCGAAACGCTGCATTCGCTGGCCACCATAGCCCGGCGACGCGGCAATTTCGACGAAGCGTTCAGCCATCTGGATGAGGCCAAACGGCTGGCCGGTGAACGATCTTCGGTACTCATCAAATGCGGCAACACACGTGGATTGTGTCTGGTGTCGCAGGGCAAATGGACAGAAGCCGAACAGGAATTTCGCACGGCATTGCAACTGGCCGAAGAACAACACGACACGCATTACGCCCGATTGATCGTTCACAACCTCGGATTGCCGCCGATGATGCGCGGAGATTTCGGCGAAGCGTTGCGCTGGTTGCGCCGTTTGTTGCGCAACGACCGCCAGACGTTCCCTCTGCCACAGGAAGCGACGGCGAATTTGAACATGGCGCGCTGCCATTTTTATCGCGGCGAATTTCAAGATTGCGAACGACGGTTGGATTTGGCGTTGGAATTGTGCCAGCTCTTCAATCTGATTTCGTTGCGCGCGGAAAGCTTTGAAACCTACGGCAATCTGCACCGCGAATTGGGCGACACGGCTCGCGCCGCTCAGTTTTACGAACGCGCCGAACGCGATTACGACCTGGCCGGTGTCGAATTGTCACGACAAGAATTGCTGGACGAACAGGCGGTGTTAAAACTGCAAATTGGCGAACTGGCGGCAGCGCGCAAACTGATCGAACAACTGGTCAACGCTCGTCGGCAGTTCAATGACGAAACGGGACTGTACACGTCTGCCCTGACGCGAGGGCGCGTGTTGATCGCACAAGGTGAACACGACGCGGCGCGCGCCGATCTGGAACCGGCGCTGGATTATTTCCGCCAGAACAGTTTTTACTATTACGAAGCGCAGGCCTGTGTGGAACTGGCGCAGGTGGATTACGCCGCCGGGCGCGAGGTTCCGATGCTGGAAAGATTGCGACGCACGCTGGATTTGGCGTCGCGCTACGATTACGACCATTGGTTGAAAAGAAAAATCGCCGCGGCTCCTCACCTGTTCACGTTGCAGGAAATAGCGGATTTGATTCCGCCCGATCTGCTCGAACCAATCACTGATTCCGGGCGCGCTGAAACCGCGCAAGCTGCGACAGTCGCCCCGATTCGCCCGATGGCCGACCTGACCATCAATCTTTTCGGACCGGTGGAAATCTTCCGCGATGCGCGGCGACCATTCGCCGCCGATGCCTGGACGACACGGCGAGCGCACGACATTTTGTGCTTCATCGCTTCGCGGCAACATCGGCGAGCGTCCAAAGATACGATCATCGAAACGTTCTGGGGAGACACCGATCCCGACGTGGTGCTCAAGAATTTTCACCCGACCGTTTCGCATATTCGCAAGGCGCTCAACAGCAACCAGCCGCTCAAGCTGAATTTTCTGCTCTACCGCGACGGCGCGTATCTGCTCAATCCGGAATTGACCTATTCGATTGACATCGAAGATTTCAACCACTTGCTGGCCGAAGGCGAAACCGCCAGACGCGCCAAACAAACCGATCTGTGCGTCGCTCGGTTTGAAGCGGCAGTCAAACTATATCGCGGTGAATTCATGCAGGGCTGTTATGACGATTGGGCGGAAGAACAACGCGCGTATTACCTGGAACAGTATCTGCACATGCTGGAAACCCTGGTCGTCGCAGCCCAGCAAGCAGAAGAGTGGTCGCGGTCGCTGCATCTGGCGCAGCAGATTTTGCGCCTGGATGCGTTCCGCGAAGACATTCATTGCCTGGTCATGCGCGCGCATTCCGCCCAGGGCAATCCGGTCGCGGTTCGGGAACATTACGAAAAACTGCGCACCATTCTGCGCAAGGAACTGAGTATCGAACCTTCGGCGGAAACCCAGAAAATTTATCGGCAATTGATCGGATAAGTTACTCACTCCATCGGGCAGATTGGGAAAACCGCCCGATTCGTTACGGCCAAGAGCAGGTTGCCAAATCTGCTCCATCAACTTCGAGAGGTGTTTATGAAAGCTCTTTGTCTCAGGTTCAACAGAAACGCTCGATGTTCAATCGCTCTGGCATTGCTTGTTTTGCTGGTCATCGCTTCGGCCAACCCCGGCGACCGCGCCATTGGCAAAGAGATTTCGATGCCGAGCGTTGCAGCCACCATCGCTCACGCGGACGGCATTACGGCCACCGGAGCCGACAGCATAGGAATCACTCAAGCCATCGGTCTGAGCGCCTTCAGTCTTTCAGGCCTGACCATGATTGGTTCGGACGGCAGAACGTATCGCGCCAATTCCATTTTCATCAACCAACCAAATGGCATCGTCGCCACCGGAGCCGACGGCATCGTCGCCACCGGAGCCGACGGCATCGTCGCCACCGGCGCTGATGGACTTTCCATTGCCAGTCTGAGCGGAATTACAGCCACCGGAGCCGACGGCGTCACCATTGCCGGCGCCAGTGGCATTGTCGCTACCGGAGCCGACGGCGCGGTATTTACCATCACGTCCAACGGATTGACCCTCATCGGGGCGAGCGGAATCACAGCCACCGGAGCCGATGGAGTGACATTGACCGGATTGACCGGGTTGAATCTGACCGGAATTGTCCAGACGCTTCAATTTGGCTTGAGGACTTTCGACTCTGAATTGCGAAGTCTGCTCGACCGGCTGACCGATGACAGCAATGTCAGCGCCGTCGTGGTCTACCACCGCAAACCGACTGAAGCCGATTTGGCGACGTTGCGGCAAATGGGCGTGCTGGGCGGCACGCGTTATCGTGTGTTGCCTGCGGTTTCCATGACTACGACGAAACGGCTGCTCAACCAGATTTCCCTGCTGCCGGCAGTGCGCGCGATTTATGGCAATCGCACTTTGCGATTCACCGCTGAACCTGGCAACGGATTGACCGGAACAGAGCGCGTCAAAAAAGATTCTTTCCTGACCGCGCAAAACGGCGGGCGAACCATCACCGGGCGCGGAGTCACGGTGGCGGTTCTGGATACCGGGCTTGATGGAAATCACGCCGACCTGTCAGGCCGTGTCGCTCACAACGTCAAACTGCTGGGCACTTTGGGCCTGGGAGTCGGTTTCAGTTATCCGCCCAGCATCGCGGGGCTTTCCAACACCGATTTGATTTCCGGGCACGGCACATTCGTCGGCGGCATCATTGCTGGCAGAGGCGCGCGCTCGAACGGCAGATACACTGGAGTTGCGCCGAACGCTCGTCTGTTCGGTCTGAGCGCGGGCGATGCCACACTGCTTTTCGTATTGGAAGGTCTGGATTATCTGTTGTGGAAAGGTCCTGGGCTGGGCGTTCGCGCCGTCAATTGCAGCTTTTCTGGCAATACGACTTACAACCCGCACGACCCGATCAATATCGCCACCAGACTTCTGACTGATTCCGGCGTAAGCGTTGTGTTTTCCGCTGGCAACACAGGTCCGGCTGTCAATACGCTCAATCCTTACGCGCAGGCTCCGTGGGTCATCAGCGTTGGAGCTACCGATGAACTCGGACGTCTGGCGAATTTTTCTTCGCGCGGATCGTTTTCCAGCCCCGGCCCGACGCTGGTCGCACCGGGCGTAAACGTTGTCAGCTTGCGCGCCACTGGCATCAGTTTGACAGGCCTGTTGAATCTGGGATTGGGCGGAGACCTGAGCCGCCTGTCGCTGCTCGATATTTTGTCTTACACGGTCGGCAGCGGAACCAGTTTTTCAGCGCCGCAAGTGACCGGAACCATTGCGTTGATGCTGGAAGCCAATCCACTGCTGACGCCCGCTCAGGTGCGCGACATTTTGCAGCGCACGGCGACGCCCATACCGTCCAACTACAGTTACGAAGTCGGCGCGGGAATGCTCAATGCACACGCGGCGGTTGTGGAATCAATTTACGCGCGGAGGTAACAAACGACGCTAAGGCTGGTCAACAAACAACTCTTCCGCATTCCATAATGAATACGGCATCAGAACGCTGGGACGGTAATTCACCACACGCCGGCTGACCACAGATGCCGAATGACGAGCTACGATCGGAATGACGGGCAACTGGTCGGCCAGAATGCGCTGCACTTCGTGGAAAGCTTCCCGACGACGTTCAGGGTTGGATTCACGTGCCTGGGCGGCGAGCAATTCATCAATGCGCGCTTCCCAATCCGTTGACGGTTTAGATTGTTTCGGATGCCATTGATGCAATGGACTGCTGCTGCGAAGAAAATTCGCGTATGAGGACGGATCCGGTTCGCTGACCGAAACGCCAAGCAAGGCGGCATCGTATTCGTAGGTCTGCATGGTGCGCCGTTGAAATTCGCCGAATTCCAGCGGCGCTACCTGCACCTTGATGCCCAATCTGGCCAGGTCTTCCTGAATGACCGTCGCCATCTGCACACGCGCCGAGCTTTCCACCGGAACAATCAGCGTAAATTCAACGCGGTTGCCTTTGGCGTCCCGCAATTCCGGCTGTTCCTGATTTCCCTGCACGACGAATCCCGCTTCGAGCAACAGAGTTCGCGCTTTTTCCAGGTCATAATCAATCGCGGGCAATTGCAAAGCCCAGGCTCGATTGCCCGGCGAAATGAATCCGGCCAGCGGAGTGGCCAATCCCTGCAATGTAATCGAAGCCAGCGTCTGACGATCAATCGCCAACGAAACGGCCCGACGAAAACGCAGGTCATGAAACCAGCCGCGCTTGGTCTGCCTGACAGCCGTTTTGCCTTTCGCGCCAGATTCATTCAGGTTGAACCACAAGTGATCGGTGTTCAGCCCCGGCCCCAGATCGAACGCCCGCGCTATTCCGTCAGCGGAACGCAACGCGACGTAATCAGATGCGCGCACGCGATCGAACAAATCCAGCGTTCCCTGTCGCAATTGCGTAATGGCGTTGTTGGCGTCGCTGACCACTTCAACAATCACCTGATCCAGATACGGCAATGAGTTTCTGACGGCGTCTTTTTTCCAGTAATGAGGGTTGCGTCTGAGCGTCACGCGTTGGCCGGGCAAGGCGGCATGGGCGACAAAAGCCCCGGCTGTAACGACGGTTTGCGGATTGGCAGTCAGGCTGTAGGCATCGCGCAAGCCTGCGCGGTTGAATTCAGTTTCCAGCGCCTGTTTCGGCAACACTGCCACATTCGACAGATAACTTTCCGGCACGGCGACGGGTTCGGGAAACGTCAGTCGCAAACGTCTGGAATCGAGTTCGGCAACTTCTATCTGTCGCGCTCCGATCATCATCGCATCGCGGAAAATCGCTGACGCAGTGCGTTCGTCGTAGATGGCGCGCATTGTGAAACTGACATCTGCGGCAGTGATTGGATGGCCGTCGGAAAACTTGATTCCGTCGCGCAAGGTCAGTTCGACGCTCGCTCCGTCTGCGGAACGATTCCACGATTCAGCCAGTCCGGGAACGTAAGTTTGCGTATCGTGATCGAATTCAACCAGCCGTCCGCCCATCAGATAAAACGCGACAATCAACGACGCTTCGTCAGCGGCTTTCAGATAATTGAATGTTTGTGGCGGCGACGACACGCGATAAATTATCTGGCCGCCGCGATGGCCAATCGCTTTTTCTCGCCTGTCGGCTGACTGGGATTGGCTTATCGGTTGTTGCGGCAAACGGCACGCGGCTGAATTTACAAGCACGCCCAGAAAAACCAACAGGGTGAAACCGGGCAAAAGATTCTTTTTCATGGTTGTTTGCACACGGTCGCCCACTCTCGAACTCAAAGAACTGACATTAAGCCGGGGGGACGCCTAAGATGAGTTGCTGACAGCTATCACTATAAGAACGACATTGCTTGTCGCATTCTGGCAAGAGATGCTATTAGCAACCGAGTCTTTTTGATTGGGCAATAAGTAAAAGGCAGGCAAAAGTTCTACAGGATATGCACCCTGGTCTATTCTCCATTTGTCGTTTTCCAATTTTCATTTGTCATTGCTGTCGAAGCGATTCAGGCAATGACAAATCAAAAATGACAATTGAAAAATGAAAAAAACCGGCAAATTTTTGCTCAAACACACAACACTCAATTGCCCATTGCTGCATTGGTCAAATACAACCCAAACTTGCACCATGCGAAACGGAGCTTAACACTCGAACCAATCATGTTGAAGCTGATTTTTTACAGATTCATTCAAGCCGCCCTAATTTTGCTGCTTATTTCGTTTCTGGTGTTTGTATTGCTGGTCTCTGCGGGCGGCGATGCAATCAGCGCACTGCAAACCAACCAACAAATTTCCGAACAAACTCTGGAGACATTGCGGCGACTGCATGGATTGGACCGCCCGTTGCCGGTTCGATATGGAATGTGGTTGGGCGAATTGGCCGGTGGAAATTTGGGACAGTCCATTTATTTTCAAGCGCCTGTTTGGAACGTCATTCAGCCGCGATTCTGGAACACGATTGCGCTGGCGATGGCGGCAATGAGCATCGCGCTGGCATTCGCGTCCACATTGGGATTGGCCGCCGCACGGCGAACCGGTTCACTGGCGGATCGGTTTTGCGATTTGAGCATTTTGCTGGCGTCGTCCACTCCTCGATTGGTGTTGGCGATTTTGGCGCTTTCCTTTTTGGCGCGCACGTCGCTGATCGGTGGAACCGCTACTGATTGGCAAACCGGAACGTGGCTTCTTCGTTTGTTGCCGCCAGCGTTCATTTTGTCTGTTCCCTTGATCGCGCTGTTGCTGGCGCAAACTCGCGCCGCTGTGTCGGCAAGGCTCAAAGAAGATTACGTGCAAGTCGCACGCGCCAAAGGCGTGTCGGAACGGTTGATTCTGGTTCGACATGCGTTGCGTCCGGCGCTCAATCCGCTGATTACCACCTTCGGCTCTTCGCTCGGAGGATTGATGAGCGGTTCCGTCGTCGTCGAACAAGTCCTGAACTGGCCCGGCCTGGGTCAATTGAGCGTGATTGCCGTGCGAAGCCGTGATGTCGCCTTGCTGATGGGAATAGTGTTGATTACATCGGCAGCGGTGTTGTTTGGAAACCTGCTGGCGGATGTGATGCTGCGGTTGAACGATCCGCGATTGCGCCGGGAGAACCACATCGCATGAAACCGCTGCTTCGACAATTGGCGACTGCTTTCCGCAATCTTCGCGGACGAAGTTCGCTGATTGCCGGCATCCTGATACTTGCATTCTTTTGCCTGATCGCTGTGTTTGCCGATTTGGTGGCGACTTACGATTACCGTTCGCAATCTCGCCGCGAACCTATGGCTCCGCCGTCTTCATTGCGTTTTCAAGATGCTCAAGGCAACTGGCATCCGCGCCCGTTCATTTACGCCCGCCGATTGGTTGATCCGCTGGAACGCCGTTACGAAGAAGACACGCAACAACGGTATCCGCTGGAACTGTTCGCGCCCGGTTATTCTTACAAGCTGTTTGGATTGTTCACGACCGACCGCCATTTGTTCGGCGTTCAAAGCGCCGATTCCGCCAATTCGGTTGAGGCGCCGCGTCTAAACTGGCTCGGCACAGATGGACTGGGGCGAGATCGGTTTTCGCGGCTTGTGCTGGCAACGCGGTTTTCCTTGATCGTCGGGCCGCTTGGAACCTTGTTGGCCAGCGCCTTGGGAATTTTGATCGGATTGATCGCCGGATACGCCGGTTCCTGGGTTGACGCCGTTTTCATGCGCGCGGCGGATGTGATGATGGCGCTGCCGACTCTGGTGCTGATTCTGGCGGCTCGCGCGGCGTTCCCTTTGGAACTGCCGCCGGCACGCGCGGCGGCTTTGCTCATCACGATCTTTGTCGTTCTGGGCTGGGCGGAAATGGCGCGTCTGGCGCGCGGCCTGACGTTGGAATTGTGCCAGCGCGAATTCGTGCAAGCCGCCATCAGCATCGGCTGTTCGCCCGCGCGAATTTTGATTCGCCACATTTTGCCCAACGCCGCGCGGCCATTGCTGGCGCAAACGTTTCTGATGCTTCCGGCGTTTTTGCTGGCCGAAACATCGCTGTCGTTTCTCGGCGTCGGATTGCAGGAACCGGAAGCCAGTTGGGGCAATTTACTGGCTGATGCCGCCAACCTGACGCTGCTGGAACGTCACGATGCCTTGCCAATCCTCGCTCCGGCCTTTGTCATCACAGCGTTCGTGCTGGGCGTTCGTCTGATTGGACGCGGGCTGGAAAGATTCGACGAACCTTTCACAACGCAACTTTCCAAAACAGCCAAATCTGCGTGAATGCCGCTCCAGCCCTTGACAGAATTTTTGAGCGCAGTGTATTGTCCGCCCCGTCAAATTGAATCGTGGTGATTTAAGGCAAATTGCTCCACGTTAAACAAAGCGCTAAACGGCCTGAGGAAAGACAAAAGTTTTAAGCCTCGCGCTCGTTGGAAAGCGCGAGGCTTTTTCAGTTTGACGCATTGAAAATTTCAAGTGGCGATTTACAACGAATTGCTCCACTCAAAAAACTGCTAAAGAGTTGCGGGAATCAGATCAACAAAAAGCCCTGCGCTACTTTTAGCGCAGGGCTTTTTTATTATCCGACCAAACCAATTGAGGACGAGAATGAGTTACGTAAAAGGATTGAAATGTCGTGAATGCGGAGCGGCCTACCCCGTCGAACCGGTGGCGATTTGCGAAGAATGCTTCGGACCGTTGGAAGTGGATTACGATTACGACGCGATTAAAACGACGCTGACGCGCGAAACCATCGCCGGTCGTGAAAAAACCATGTGGCGTTATCGAGAATTGCTGCCGCTGGAAAATGAACCAACCGTCGGTTTGCAAACCGGATGTACGCCGCTCGTTCGTGCTGAGCGGCTGGCAAAAGCGCTGGGCGTGAACGAGCTGTTCATCAAAAACGACGCGGTACAACATCCGACCTTGTCGTTCAAAGATCGAGTGGTTGCCGTTGCGCTGTCGAAAGCGCGCGAATTCAAATTTGAAGCCGTTGGTTGTGCTTCAACCGGAAACTTGGCGAACTCCGTTGCCGCCAACGCCGCCGCCGCAGGTTTTCCCGCCTACATTTTGATTCCCGACAATCTGGAAAAAAGCAAAGTCACCGCCACGCAGATTTACGGCGCGAATGTCGTCCCGGTCCAAGGCAATTACGACGACGTCAATCGTCTGTGCAGCGAAATCGCCGGGCGCTATCCCGTCGCTTTCGTCAACGTCAATCTTCGTCCGTTTTACGGCGAAGGCTCGAAAACGTTTGGTTATGAGATTGCCGAACAACTCGGCTGGCAAGCTCCTGATGCGGTCGTCGTGCCGATGGCCGGTGGTTCGCTGATCACGAAAATTTACAAAGCCTTTGGCGAATTGCAGAAACTGGGATTGATCGAAGAAATCCAAACACGCTTTTACGGCGCGCAAGCCGAAGGCTGCAATCCCATCGCCGCCGCCGTCAAAGCTGGCACGCGCGACATCCGCCCGGTCAAACCGAACACGATTGCCAAATCGCTGGCCATCGGCAATCCGGCGGATGGTTATTTCGCCACCGGAGTCATCACCGGCACTGGCGGTTGGTCAGAAGACGTGACAGACCCCGAAATCATCCACGGCATCAAACTGCTGGCCGAAACCGAAGGCATCTTCACCGAAACCGCAGGCGGCACAACCGTCGCCGTCACGAAAAAGCTGATTGAACAAGGTCGCCTGACCGCCAAAGACCGCATAGTCATTGCGCTGACCGGCAACGGATTGAAGACGCAGGAAGCGTTGACGCTGGAAGACCTGACATCCATTGAACCGAAATTGTCGGCATTTGAACGCGCCGCCGGATTTGTGCGCACCGCGACTGCCGCCGCTTAAACGAAAAAAATGCTCAGGTTGAACAAGAAATTAACTACGAATAAACACGAAGCTTCACGAATTTGGGCGTCAGCGAGATATGCCAACCGGGTTGCTCATTCGTGTTCATTTGTGATGATTCGTAGTTGTTTTTCCGACTGAGCCACCGCCAACATCGAACAAGGAGAACTATCAATGCCTCAAACTGTCATCATCCCAACGCCGCTGCGCAAGTTCACCAAAGACACTGAACTGGTCGAGGTGCAAGGCGCAACCATCGGCGAAGTCTTTACCCAGCTCGAAGCCGCTTATCCCGGCATTCAAGCCCGCTTGTGCGAAACCAACGGCGAACTGCGCCGCTTCATCAACGTGTATGTGGACGGCGAAGACATACGCTTTTTGGAAGGACTGAACACCGGCTTGGCCGACAAAGCTGAAATTTCGATTGTCCCGGCGATTGCTGGCGGCTGAAACTGACAGCGACACCGAACCATCGCCTGATTCACTGGCTTCTTTTTTCCAAAGCGCAACTTCCATCGGTTACAAATAAACCAGTTTGTGGTCGTGATTGCCGATTTCGACCTCGTCGTAAATTCGGTCAATCAGTTCATACCCGTATCGCGCCAGGAAATACGCCACGTTGAGTTCGCGTTCCTGCAGGTTTTTGTTCGGGTACAGCACGGCAAAGAGGCGTTCGATTTGTTGGCCGGTGGTTTCGTCGCGTTTGGCGCGGCTGTGGACAAACCGGGTTCGCAGGTTGTTGAGTTGGTACAAAATCTTTTCGCGCCCGCCTTTGAGCGCATCGCTGAGCGTCGGTTCCACCTTGATTAAGGACGCGCGCAGCTTTTCCAATTGATCGTCAAACAGGTGCTCGGTTTCGTCGAAGATGCGCGCAGTGTCGTTATCCAGGCTTAGTTCGACGATCTTTTTCAGCACGGCTTCCTGACCGTCAAACAGGTCGTTGAATTCGATGCCGTATTTGGCCATCGTTTTGGCGTGGCGTTTTTCGATCAAGGTGAAGGTCGCGCGCGGCAAAACCACCGGTTCGACTCTTCCCAGCAACGAATAGTTCGGGCGCAGTTGCGCGAAGTAGGCGATTTCCGCGGGGCCACCGATATATGCCAGCGTCGGCAGCAAATAATCCTGCACAATCGGGCGAAGCGTGACGTTGGGGCTGAAACAGTTCGGACAGCGACTGACTGTGTCCAGCAATTCGTCAGCGGCAAAACTCTTGTCGCCGTTTTTCAAATAAAAGCGCCCGTCTTCGCGGCGAACCATCGCCGTGCGGCGACCATCGTCGAGCATAAACAGCGGTACGGATTCCTGGCTGGTGTACACCTGCGAATGGTATCCGGCGGCTTCGAGTTTGGCGCTGGCAGTCACCAAACGATCCGCGAATTCCGGCACGCTCGCCATCGCTTTTGAGTAAATTTCGCCGGAAACATGTTTCAGCCGATCATCCAGCGGATTGATGAGCACTACGCCGAACTTGCCGAACAGCTTCATCATCATCTTGCCGAAGGCATCGGCAAATCCGGCTCCGGCCTTGTACGAATCGCGCAGGTCTTCGGCCAGTCGCGGAATGAATTCCGATTCCGGCAACATCGCCAACAACTGTTCGATATTTTCGCTGACGCCTTCGGCCAGTTTGACGTTGCCGACCGGTTTGCCTTCTTTGGGCGAACAAGCCGTGTAAATCACCGTCGCCAGGTGGCCTTCGCGATTGACCAATCGCGTGTGATTCACTTCTTCAAAATCATGATCTTCGGCGGCGATCCAGAACATAGGAATGGCGTTGACGCCTTGTGCGCGCAAATGGTCAGCCAGTTTGATCGCCGTCAACGCTTTGAAAATTGTGTAAAGCGGGCCGGTGAACAGCCCGGCTTGCTGCCCTGTGATGACGACGACGGAATCGTTCTGCCGCAAACGTTCGATGTTGGCAAAGGTCGCTTCGCCTGCGCCCGCTTCTCGATTCTGGTCGCTGAGAACGTCTGCGACAGCGTCACGATGAAAAGTCTGCGCCGTCACTTGTCTGGCTCGCGGAACCAGCGCGTCAATGTTCAATCCTTCGGGTTGATAAAACTGGGAAACCTGGCTGAAGTCATAAAGAAAATCTTTGTAGAGTTTCGATATTCTGGGAATGTCTTTGAATTTGATCGTTCGGTGGTCGGTCATCCTTCTCCCTCTTTCGGCGACGGGGAGACCGGGGGACAGGGAGACTCGGCGATTTCTCCCTGTCCCCCTATCTCGCCCATCTCTCCATCTCAGTTAGTCGGCATATTCATTGACGAAGTAATACGTCTTTTCCGTCCAGATGCCAGCTTCGTTTTGTTCAAACAATTCGCTTTCCGCAATCGCTGCGGCGATTTCCTTGCGCTCTTCGTCGGTCGGGTTCGGCATTGGCGAACGCGACAAATATCCGTACAGCCCAACCAGATCCATCGCAGCTTTCAAATGGCCGACACCGTTGGCCGCAGTCACCCGCGCCAATTTCGCCAAACGGCTTTGCAAATCTTTGGCGTCTTCGTATCGGCCTTCGTGCCAGGCCTGGCGAACCGCGCACGAAGCGTTCGGAGCCAGACAGCCTACTGCCAGCACTGCGCCGGAACATCCGGTTTCCAGCGCTTCGTGCAAAATCGCAGGCGAGCCGACCAGCACGTTGAAGTCGGTTGTTTTCAATTCGCGGAACAGGTCTTTCATCGCCGCCAAATCGCCGGAGCTTTCTTTCAAGCCGATGATGTTCGGATGTTCGGCCAGATGCGCGATGGTTTCGGGCATCAAACTGACACCGGCAAATTGCGGAATCATGTAAATCAACACCGGAATCGGGGCGCTGTCAGCAATGCGTTCGAAATGCGCAATGTGATGTTCGTCAAAGAGCACTTTCTTGTAATAAAACGGCGTGATGACGACGGCTCCATCGGCTCCGTAATCGTGCGCGCGCCGGGTCATATCCAGCGTTTGCCGCGTCGAAAGCTCTCCGGTTCCGACCAGCAGCAATTTATCCATCGCCATTGCCCCGCGAACGGTTTCAATCACCGACAGCTTTTCGTCGGTCGTCAAATGCGGAAATTCGCCCGTCGAACCCAGAATCAAATAGCCCAGCAGATCGGTCTGATTCCACTTCTGAACGTTGTCACGAAGCTTGTCGTGATCTATTTCGCCGTCAAAGCCGAACGGTGTCGGCAAGGCCGCAATGATACCGTTTAAGTTGAGTGACATAACTTACCTTGAAATTTACAGTTCGTTTTCAGTCAAAATTCAATCCAGGCGGATGATGTTTCTGAGCAGTCGCGGATGATCTATGACGTGGTCTGGATTGGCAGCCGAAAGCCGGTTCCATGAATCCGCTCCCCAGGTCACGGCCACCGTCGTCACACCAGCCGCTCTGCCGGTTTGCACATCGGCGACCATATCTCCGACATAAACCGTCGCCGCCGGATCAACAGCGAACCGATCCATCAAATGCAACAAGCCATCAGGATGCGGTTTGCTGTTCGTGACCGAATCGCCGCCCAGCACTTCGTCGAAAAAATCCAGCAAGCCAGCGTGGCCAACGCGGATGCGCGCGGATTCGGTATTGGCGGCACTGAACACACCGAGTTTGACGCCGGAATCTTTCAATTCGCTGACCAGTTCGTGAATGCCGTCAAACGGTTTGATCTCGTGGCCGTCTTCGCGACTAAGCCGGAAGTAATCGGCGATCATCGGTTCGTGCATTTCGGCAGCGGGAAACATGCGCTGGAACATGACGCTTTCGGGCGGGCCGAAATACGGCAACATTTCTTCCAATTGCCATTGGCGTCCGGTGCGATCCAGCATGACGCGATTGAACAGCCGCAAGACCGTCGAAAAGGTATCGGCCAGCGTGCCGTCCAGATCGAAGACCACTGCGTCGAATCTGTGTTTTGAAATGATTGGTTGCATTGATGAAGTCGGCGCGCATTATAACGACGGCAAACATGCCGGGCAAATTGACGCCCCAAAGCGCGTAACCATTTCTTACCGCGCGGCGTATTGGGTCTTGCCACGAATTTTCGGCAGGCTTTATAGTCACGCCGAATTCCGCTTCAACAAATTTCGACAACTTAACTGATTCGAGCATTGGCGAGAAAAACCGATTCGAGCCTGTTTTTTTGAACCGCAGAGACGCGGAGAGCCGCTGAGGTTTCGCAGAGTTTCTCCGCGATGTCTCTGCGTTCTTTGCGCCTCTGCGGTAAAAAAGTGTTCTGCTTTTTGCTCGTCTCAACAACTATTTCATCGAGGTCTGCCCAATGCAAAAAAACCTGTTTGGTCGCTTGCTGATGGCGATGCTGCTCTGCTCGCTGACCGTCGTCTCGGCTTCTGCCCAAAATCTGACCAGTCCCAAAGCTCATTTCGGATTCAACATCGGCGACGATTATCAACTCGCCAACTACGCGCAATACGAAGCCTACATCAAAAAGCTGGACGCCGAATCCGACCGCATGAAGCTGGTCGAAATCGGTAAATCCGCCGAAGGCCGGACAATGTATGTCGGCGTCATTACCTCGCCGGAAAATCACAAGAAGCTGGATCGTTACAAGGAAATCGCCGCAAAGCTGGCAAAGGCCGAAGGATTGACGAACGAACAGGCACGCACCCTGGCCAAAGAAGGCAAAGCCATCGTCTGGATTGACGGCGGATTGCACGCAACCGAAGTCTTAGGCCCGGCGCAATTGATCGAAACCATCTGGCAATTCAACAGCCTCAAAGACGAAGAGACGCTGCGTTTTTTGGACAACACCATCATTCTGACTTGTCTGGTCAACCCGGACGGCATGGAACTGGTTTCCAACTGGTACATGCGCGAATCCGATCCAACCAAGCGCCGTTACAACGACATTCCGCGCCTTTATCAAAAGTACATCGGCCACGACAACAACCGCGATTTTTACATGTCGTCGCAACCCGAATCAGAAGCCATCAACCGCATTTTCTATCACGAATGGTTTCCGCAGATCGTCTACAACCATCACCAAACCGGTCCGGCGGGAACGGTGTTGTTCGCTCCGCCGTTTCGCGATCCGTTCAATTACACCTTCGACCCGATGGTCGTTGCCGGAATTGATCTGGTCGGCGCGGCGATGCACCAACGCTTCGTTTCCGAAAACAAACCCGGCGCGACGACTCGAACCGGCACGGGCTATTCGACCTGGTGGAACGGCGGACTGCGGACGACAGTCTACTTTCACAACATGATCGGATTGCTGACCGAAACCATCGGCAGCCCGACGCCGATGGAAATTCCTTTCGTCGTCAGCCGCCAACTTCCGCAAGGCAATTTGATCGCGCCAATCGCTCCGCAGAAATGGCATTTCCGGCAATCGGTCGAGTATTCAATCACGGCCAATCGCGCCGTGGTGGATGTGGCGTCGAAAAATCGCGAAGACTTCCTCTACAACATTTACCAGATGGGACGGAATTCGATCGAGCGCGGCAACCGCGACACCTGGACTGTATCTCCCAAACGCCTGGCCGAAGTGCAGGAAGCGATTGACCGCGAACGCCGGCAAAGCGGCGCTGGAGGTGATGGCCCAGGCGCAGGTGGAGGCAGAGGCTTTGGCGGACGTGGTGGCGCGGCTTCGCTGAAGCATTACGAGATGCTGCGCAAACCCGAATTGCGCGATCCGCGCGGCTACATTCTTCCTTACAATCAGGCGGATTTTCTGACGGCGACAAAATTCGTCAATGCGCTGATCAAAACCGGTATCACGATTCATCGCGCGACTGGCGAATTTCAGGTCAACGGCAAATCGTATCCGGCGGGTTCGTACGTCGTGAAAACTGCGCAGGCATTTCGCCCGCACATTCTGGATATGTTCGAACCGCAGGATCACCCGAATGATTTTCAGTATCCGGGCGGCCCGCCAATTCCGCCGTATGACAGCGCAGGCTGGACGCTGGCTTACCAGATGGGAGTGAAGTTCGACCGCATTCTGGACGCTTTCGACGGGCCGTTCGAAAAGATCAACGGCTTTGCCAAAGTCGAAACCGGAATGCCGCGTCCGCTGGCAAACGCCGCGGGCTATCTGGTCAGTCACGAAGTCAACGATTCGTTTCTGGTCACCAACCGCTTGTTGAAAGACGGCGAAGAAGTCTTCTGGATCAAACAGGCGTTCACGGCCAACGGCAAAACCTACCCGGCGGGAACGATTTTCGTTCCGTCGAAAGCGTCAACCGGCGCGAAGGTTCGCAAGATGGAAGTCGAAACCGGCGTTCGGTTTGAACCGCTGATGGCCAAACCAACGGGCGAAATGTTCAAACTGAAACAGCCGCGCATTGCGCTGTGGGATCGGTACGGCGGTTCGATGCCTTCGGGCTGGACGCGCTGGCTATTGGAACAGTTCGAGTTTCCGTTCACTGTCGTTTATCCGCAAACGCTGGACGCGGGGAATCTGGCGGACAAATTCGACGTGATTCTTTTTGTCACCGGAGCAATTCCGGCGGTTCGCGCAGCAGGCGGCGGAGGCCCGGCAGCAGCAGGCGGCGATGAACCGGTCTTTGGCCGCATGCCACAAGCTTCGGAATTGCCGGAAGAATTTCGCGGCTGGGTCGGCAACGTTTCAGCGGCGCGAACGATTCCCCAATTGAAAGCCTTCATCGAAGCCGGTGGCACGGTGTTGACCATAGGCAGTTCGACCAACCTCGGTTATCACCTGGGGTTGCCGATGTCGAACGCGCTGGTCGAAAAAACGGCTTCTGGAGACGAACGCCCGCTGGGACGCGACAAATACTACATTCCGGGTTCGGTCTTGCAGGTGGCTGTGGACAACACGAATCCGCTGGCTTACGGCATGCCCAACCAAGTGAATGTGTTTTTCGACAACAGCCCGGTGTTTCGGTTGAAACCCGAAGCGACGTTGAAGGACATAAAACCGGTGGCGTGGTTCGACAATGGTTCGCCGCTGCGCAGCGGCTGGGCTTGGGGACAGCGGTATCTGCAGGACGGCGTGGCCGTGATTGACGCCAGCGTCGGCAAAGGCAAGCTGTTTATGTACGGCCCCGAAATCGCGTTCCGCGCGCAACCGCACGGAACATTCAAACTGTTGTTCAACGGCATTTACCTCGGCAAAGCCGAAACGGTGAAATGACAAAACTGCCATCGTAGGGCAGCCACGGCTGCCCTACGATGGCAGTGCAGAACGAATCGAATCCCGGCCACTTCCTCAATCCACAACGGCCTCAATCCGCAATAGATTGATACGTCAGCACGCGAAATTCCGAACCATATTCCAATCCGGTGTGCGGCAGAATCTGGATCATAAAAATGCCTATCAGTTGTTCCTGCGGATCAATCCAGAACTTCGTGCCAGCGGCTCCGCCCCAGTTGTATTCGCCGGGCGATCCCATCATTCCGGCTTCGCCCGGAGCTTTGCTGACGGCGAAACCAAGACCGAATCCCATTCCCGGCCCCATTCCCGGAATGCTGCCCAGATGATCGCTGCTCATCAATTGCACGGTCTTGCGGCTGAGCAATCGTTTGCCGTTGTACTGACCTTGATCGAGCAACATCTGGCAGAAACGCAAATAATCATAAGCCGTCGAAGTCAACCCGCCGCCGCCTGACAGCATACCTTGGGTTTGCAGAAAGTCCGGCACGGCATTCGGAAATGCGTCGTAACATTCCTGCCGCGTCGAACAGGTTTGAATCGGTTGCAGCTTGCCTTCTTTGGTAATGGTGTAAAGTTTGGCGAAGCGATCTTTTTTGCTGGCGGGAACGGCAAACGCCGTGTCGTTCATTTCCAACGGAGTGAAAATGCGTTCCTGCAAAAATTGATCGAAGGGTTTGCCGGAAAGGACTTCGATCAAACGTCCTTGCACGTCCACCGAAACACTGTAATGCCAGCGCGTGCCGGGTTCGTATTGCAGCGGGATTTTCGACAGTTCCGTGACGAATTCGGCCAGATTCAATTGGCCCAGAATTTTGGCTTTGCGGTATTCACGATCCACCAGCGTGTCGCCGAAAACGCCGTAAGTCAGCCCCGCCGTGTGCCGCAGCAAATCGCGGACGGTGATCGGGCGTCTGGCCGGAACGGTTTTCATGACTGGTTTGCCGGTTTGCGGGTCTTTTTCTTCGATGGCGATTTGCATCTTGGCGAATTCGGGCAGGTATTTGGCGACCGGTTCATTGAGCTGAAACTTGCCTTCTTCGTACAGCATCATCAAGGCGACGCTGGTGATGGGCTTGGTCATCGAATAAATGCGATGAATCGTGTCCATCTTCATCGGCTTTCCGGCTTCGACATCGGCCATGCCGAACGTTTCGTGATAGGCGATTTTGCCTTGCCGCGCGATCAATCCCGAAGCTCCGGGAATTCGTTTTTCAGCAACGTGTTTGTTCATCAACGCGCGAATGTGCGCCAACCGGTTGGATGACAACCCTACGGTTTCAGGCGCTACGACCATAGGATCGTTTTTGCCTTTGCTTGCCACTGGCGTAAACAGCGGGCTAACCGCCAGCGCCAAAGTCAGCGTCAGCACAGAAAACAGCAAACGTTTCATAGTTCCTCCAAGATGCAAGGGGTGAAATTTCAATCGCCGAGTCGTTTGGTTTCGGCGCGTTCGAGAATCAGTGCCAGCGGCATCGGACCTTCGCTGGCGGCTTTCGGGCAGTGGCGCAAGCCTTTTGGAATGACGATGCCTTGTCCGGCGCTGAGCAGGAAATTGCCGATTTCAGTTTGAAACAAGACTTCGCCTTCCAACACGATGAAACTCTCGTCTTCGTTGTCGTGCGCGTGCCAGCGTTCAAACTCACCTTGAAACTTGACCAGGCGAATGGCGAAATCGTCTACCATCGCCAGATTCACAGGCGAATACGCCTCAGTGATTTGATCGCGGACTTGCCGAATCGAAAACAGTTGAACGTCCATTGCTCGCTCCTGAAAACGAAATAGACAGGATTCACATGATTTTTCAGGATTTGAGTCCCTCCTGTTCAATGCTGTAAATCCTGTCGAAGTTATTTCCTGACAACCTGGCCGCCTTTCATCACAAACTTGATGCGTTCCAGTTCGGTCACATCTTTGGTCGGATCGCCTTCGACGGCAATCAGGTCGGCGAACTTGCCCGCTTCGACTGCGCCGATTCGATCTTCCCAACCAAGCAGTTTGGACGCATGAACCGTCGCAGTTTGAATGGCTTGAATCGGCGTCAATCCCATTCGCACCAGCACGGCGAATTCGCGCGCGTTCAATCCGTGCGGATACACGGCGGCATCCGTACCAAAGGCGACGGGAACGCCTTGCCGGATGGCGTGCGTCAGATTCTTTTTCATCGCGGGCATGACTTCTTTGGCTTTGGCGATGATCTGCGGCGGCAAACCCAGCGAAGGATAATTTTCCAAAAACCAATCGGTCAGATAAATCGTCGGGACAAGATAAGTTCCCTTCTCTTTCATCAACCGAATGCCCTCGTCGTCAATGTAGGTTCCGTGTTCGATGGAATCCACTCCGGCCAGCACAGCCTGCTTCAATCCTTCGCCGCCGTGCGCGTGCGCAGCGACTTTGCGCCCCAGCCGATGAGCTTCGGCGACAATGGTCTTCATTTCGTCAAACGTAAATTCGGCGTGCTTCGGATCGTCGCCCAGCGACAACACTCCGCCGGTCGAACAGAACTTGATGACGTTCGCGCCGTACTTGATGACTTCGCGGGTTTTGGCCATGACGCTTTCGACGCCGTCGGCCACGCCGTCGGATTTGTGGTGAAATTCCCACGGCAAAAAGTTGTCATCGCAATGGCCTCCTGTGATGCCCAGGCTTGGACCGGAAGCGACCATGCGCGGCCCCGGCACGTCTCCGGCGTTGATGGCGTCGCGCAACGCAATGTCTGAGTATCCGCCCGCGCCCACGTTACGAACCGTCGTGAATCCGGCCAGCAAGGTAATGTTGGCATTCTTTGCTCCAAGCAAAGCCTGGCGCGGAATGGATTGCCGAATTGACGACGCAGCGTTGGCCGGCGAAAACGTCAGATGCGTGTGGCTGTCAATCAACCCTGGCAACACGGTCATGGTTTTCAGGTCAACGACTTCGGCTCCGGCGGGAACCGTGAGATTTGCGCCAACCGCAGTGATGCGTTCGCCTTCGATCAAAATGACCGCATTGTTGATGAATTGGCCAGTGCGAACATCCAGCACGCGACCGGCTTTGATGGCGACGACTTTCGATTGCTGAGCAAAGACTGCCGCTGCCAGCAAACAAACCAAAAGCGAAACGACAAACAATCTGACTTTCATTGCTTAAGGGTCTCCTGAAATGGATTGGGTGAAAACTGTCTGTGGAATTAAGCGCAGCGATGATAAGTCTGGCCGGTGCATGTGGCAACACGCTTGGGCTATACTCCGTCGCGCCACCCCAACGGTTCAAACAAAAATCAACTTCAGCAAATGCGTAGCCCGTTTTACCAAGGCAATTTCTGTTCGGAATGCGGCAACCGACTTTCGCCGCGCTTCCAACTTTTCCCGCGTCATTTTTGCGATGAGTGCGCGACACGATTGCGCCAGCGCAGTTATGTTTCGCCGCTGGCGATTTTGCTGCTCGTTGGTTCAGTCGCAGTGTTTGCGTTCAGTTACAAAACCGGCAATTCGCCAACTCGGCCAGATCATTCAACCGTTTCTGTTTCCGCCGAAGACACCATCGTCAATCGCAGTTTGAAACCCGTCGTTGTCGTCGAACCAAAAGCGCTTTGCGGCGCGCGAACCTTGCGCGGAACGCCTTGCCGTCGTCTGGTCAAACCCGGACAACGCTGCGCCCAACATAAGGGAAGACCTTCGATGCTTGCCGAGCAAACGACTTCGCAACGCTAAACAAAATTTCTTTTGATTAGATTCTTGACGCTTCTTCCGAGCGTCCACTAAGATGGCCAAGCTTTCAAATTCAGCACTCTCAAACGGCCCCTTAGCTCAATGGTTAGAGCAGCGGACTCATAATCCGTTGGTTGTAGGTTCGAATCCTACAGGGGCCACCACTTCTTTCAGTTGAATTCACGCCGACAACGCAGCAATTACATCGCGCATTTGTTCCGGCATTGGAGCTTCGATGTTCATTTCTCCGCGCCCGGCCGGATGGCGAAAGATCAACCGCGAAGCGTGAAGCAGATGATTTTTGATTCGATGCTGAACCACCAGCGGATCAGGCGAGGGCAAGGTTGCCAAGATAGCTGAATGATAAATCGGATCGCCGACAATCGGATGACCGATCAAATTGCAATGAATGCGAAGTTGGTGCGTGCGGCCAGTCTGAGGTTCCAGTTCCAACAAGGTGTGCGCGGCGAACCGGCGCAGCACTTTGTAAATCGTTTTCGCAGGTTTGCCACCTTCGGCTTCGCTCATCACCTGCCAACGTGGCCAAACGTCCTTGCCTTCCTTCGAGCCAATCGGCGCGTCAATTTCGCCGCTGTCGCGTTCGACACGCCCGCTGACCAATGCCAGATAAAACTTCTTGACCCAGCGTTCACGGAAATGTTTGGACAACGTGCGATGCGCGCGTTCGTTTTTGGCCAACACGATCACGCCCGAAGTGTTGCGATCCAGCCGATGAATCAAGCCCGGACGAATCGCTTCGCCGGTGGTTTGCCAGAAGTGATACGCCAGTCCGTTCAGCAGCGTCCCGGATTTTTCTCTGTGCGAAGGATGAACCAGCAAGCCGACAGGTTTGTTGACGACAATCAACGCGTCGTCTTCGTACAGAATATCCAGCGGAATGGCTTCGGGAGTGGCGGAGGATTTTTCGGCGGCAAAAGTTTTGACACTGACGCGATCGCCTTCGTTCAGGCGAATGCCTTTCAGCGAAGTTTGACCGTTGACCAGCACATCGCCTTCGGCAATCAAGCGGCGAATGCGTGTCAAACTGATTTTGGGAAGTTCGCGCGCGACAAACTCATCCAATCGGGGTTTGCCGGTTCCGGCGGTGAATTCAAAGCGTAAAGTTTCAGGATCGAGATCAGGCATTGCCACGCGCCTCGTCGGTTCGGCGAACCAGCATGACAATCAAGACAATCGCGGCGACCATCGCAAAACCTGTCAACGCCACAGAAAGTTGATGCAATTGATCGAAGCTGGAGCGAATCGGGTCGCTCATCGGCAAAGCGTAAAGTTGTTCGCCTGCTTGCACTCGCAGACCGTGCATACGCGCAGAAACCCAACGCGAAAACACCATCGCGGCAGTCATCAATACGACAGCGATCAATTCAAATCGGAAGGCTGTTGTTTTTCGCCCACGCGCCGTAAGCAACATCACCAGCAGGATTATGCCCGTCACCAAGCCGATGATTTCGGTCACGCCCAGCGTGCGCGAAACGATTTGCCCGGCCAGATGCTGAGTCGGCAAAACCTTGAACGCGGCAGGCGCGACGACAAAACTGAAAAACGCCATCACGCCCAGCCAAATGGAAAGCAATGCGATGCGAGTTTTGAGGTTCATAGATGTTCGCCTTGTAATGTGACGCGCGGAAACTGCACGGTTGGATTTGCCAGAAAACGTTCCAGCGACTGCCGAAACTGAATCGTGTCAAGTTGCATCACGACGTTTGGCATCGTCGCCAGTCTGCCAATCGCCCGGCGACCAACGCTGGTTGCGCCTTTCCAGTTGCCGCGTTGCGCGTGATGCAAAGCCGCCGCAACCTGTATCATCGCGTGTAAAAACTCGTGTTCGGCGCCGTCGGATTTCAACCAGATGGTTTCCCAGACTTCGTGGCATTCAAAGAATTTTTCTTCGTTGAACAGCCTTATGCCACGCAAATACTCTTCGGTAAGTTCAGTCATCGGCGATCAATAACGCGGAACAGTCGGATCAACTTTCGCCGACCATTCATCAATGCCGCCAATCAGGTTGCTCAGATTGCTGAAGCCTTGCGCGGCCAGAAACTGACAGGCGCGATCCGACCGCATGCCGTGGTGGCAATGCAACACAATCGTTTCGTCCTTGTCGGTGAGTTCCTGCGCCCATTGCATGATTCGTCCGAGCGGTTTCAATTCCGCGCCGGGAATTTTGGCCAGCGCGTATTCGTGAGCTTCGCGCACGTCAATCAGTCGCAGCTTTTCGCCTGCGTCCAGTTTGGCTTTCAATTCTTCGACGGTGATGGTTCCGTAAGCGAGCATGGTTGATGAGTCTCCCAATCAGCGCGATTCGCCGCGCATTTTTTCAATCAGAGCAGTTAAGGATTCAATATCTGTTTTCGCGTCGGCGAGTTCGCGTTTGCTGGCCATGAAGCTCTGCCAGTGGCCGCTTTCGACTATGGGCTGGACGCGTTCTTCGCCGAGCGCGCTGGCCATGACGGCAATCAGGATTCCCGAAATCTGCGTGTGTTCGACGTAGCGCGAAATCACGCTGTAAGCCAGTTCAGCCGATTCCAGGTTCCATTCCGGATTTGTTTTTTGTTCTTCCATTACGATTTTACGAACGGCAATTCGACCAGTTTGGCGCGACCAAGTTCGGCGTCGCCTTGTTTCAAAATGAATTCGGTTCCGACGGCCAGACAGTACCGATGCGCGTAACCGAGTGCGATGGGTTGATTCAGCGCGAAGCTAAACACGCTGCTGGTGATTTCTCCTGCGCGGCGACCGGCCATTTGCCCTTCGACGGCAAACAACTCCGTTCCGCGCGGAGGCAAAGCATCCACTTCAAGTAAAAACCCGCGCAATCGTTTGGCCGGTTGCCCGCGCCAGTGAATGCGCGCAATGACTTCCTGCCCCAGATAACAGCCTTTGGTGTAACTGACCGCCGCTTCAAGTTCCGATTCCAGAACGATGTACTCTTCGCCAGCATCAACGCCTTCGCGCGGCTGCCCGGCTTCGATGCGAGCGATGTCAAACGCGGATTCACTGATTTCACGCGCGCCCTTGGGCTTTCCTGTTTCCAAAATCGCTTCGCGCATCTTTGCCGCTGCTTGCGCTTCGACAAACAAATCAAAGCCAGGTTCGCCGCAGCGTCGGTGAGTAGCGATCCACACGTCGGCCCCGGCAAGCTCATGTTTGCTGATTTTGCATTCCGCTGCTTCCGCCGGTTGGCCAGTCAGAGATTCAATCAGTTCTGCTGAACGTTTGCCCTGCAAGGAAATCAACGTCAGAGAGTCGCTGGCATCAGTAACGAAAAACTCTCCGGCGGGAACGAAGCGGCTCAGGTTTTTGAAAATCTTTTCGCGGTTGATGGCGTCGAGTTCCAACAACAACTGTTCGCCGGTGTTGTAAATCCGGCAGAGTGCAGCCAGCTTTCCCTGCAAAGTCGGAAACGCGACCAACACGCCTTCGCCGGGTTGCAGGGTTTTGACTTCGTTGCTGACCAGACCGTTCAAAAACTGCACGGCGTTTTTTCCGCTCACTTGCAACTTGCCTGCGGGAATTTCCAGCACGGCAACTCCGGTGCGGATGCTGTTGTAATCGGCTCGGACATCTGCGGCCACGTCTCGCTGTTTCTCAGTTTTTGTTTGAGAATTCATCATGATTCAAGCCGCTTTCTGTTGTTCAGCCATGATGCGTCGCAACTCTTCATTGATCCTTTCCGGCGTCTTGAAGAACTCGATGATTTCCGGCTCAACACGAATCCCAATACCTGCAAAGCGACCCCGATATTCTCTTCCTTGCCGCTTTGCCTCAGCTCGAATTGCCTCAATGTCGAGTTCGGCGGGTAAATCGTCGTTCAAGTCGTAATCGTCGTCTTCAAGCAAGCGGATTTCCTCTTTCATAACTTCGCCTTTCTTTCGGCTCCATTTCTCGCGCGGAGATGATCCGAACATCATCTCCGCGCTCTGTAAATGAGACGGCTAACAAACGTCCGGCAGAGGAAGTGCCCAAACAAATATAGCGATCCTCGTTCACTGAATGTCGCAAATCCGGTAAAAACTCGGCAAAAGGATCATCAAAACCGTGGCGGCTTCGTCGAATGAAACGCCATGATTTTTCAGGTTACTTGCCGCCTTTACAGGATGCCATTCAAAAGCCATCGCGTACCGCCTTGCTAACCGTTCTGGAGCTTACGGTAACTTCGGCTCTGTCACATTGCACTTATCCGTGCTCAGCGATTTCAGGAATTCGATCAAGTCCGCTTTTTGCGCCGGAGTCAGGTTGGCTTTTTTCAGGTTGGCTTTGTCCAGAAACTTATTCGGTTTTCCGCCACCTGTCATGATGTCCACGGCTTCTTCCAACGTCGCGGCGCTGCCGTCGTGGAAATAAGGCGCGGATTTCGCCACGTCACGCAAAGTCGGCGTCTTGAAGGCTCCAGTCCATTTCACCCGTTCGGGGTCGTCTTCTTTCAAATCGCGCAACGCGGCAAAACGGCCTTTGTCCAATTTGTCTTCGGGCGCATCCATGCCTATGCCTACGTTGTGATATTGCTGATCGGTGAACAAATGACCGTCGTGGCATTTGTTGCAGTTGGCCTGTTTGAAAACTTCATAACCGCGTTTGACCTGTTCGCTGACCGCGTTCTGATCGCCTTTGATCTGCCAGCGGTCGAACGGAGTTTCGTCATTGCCGTTGATGATCGTGCGTTCGTAAGCGGCAATCGCCTGGAAGATATTGTCCTGATCGGCTTCTTTGCCGAAGACTTTCATGAACTGCTCTTTGTATCCGGGGACGGCATTGATCTTGGCGACGATCTCGGCTTCGTGATCTTTCGCTCCCATATTGCCGCCCTGCCACGCGGCTTTGGCCTGCGCTTCGAGCGATTTGCTGCGACCATCCCAATAAAATTCCTTGTGATAGCCGATGTTCCACAACGTCGGACTGCTACGCGTCAATGGCTTTTCGCCCGCGCCAATGGCTTTGGGCAACCCGTCGGTCAACCCTTTATCGCAAACGTGGCACGAATAACACGAACGCGACCCGTCCACGCTCAATCGTTTGTCGAAAAACAACTGGCGTCCGAGCGCCACTTTTTCCGGTGTCATGGGATTGCTGGACGGAATCGCCATCGCTTCCAGCTTTTCCAGCCCTTCCGGCAAGGGCAGTATTTCCGGCGTGTAGGTTGAAACCGGCTCTCCGGGCTTGTTGTCGCAAGCCACAGCCAGCACGGCAAAAGCCACAAAGCACACAAACAAGGTTCTGGTCATCCAGCGTTGCCAATTCGCAAAATTCATACTCGCTCCTGTTGTTGTTCGCGCAAGCACAAGGGAGGTTTGCGCAAGCAGTCTTGATTGTAATTTCAGCGCAACGTCAGCAGTTTGCGCCGCAAGTCAGCAATGTCAGCGTTTGATTGGTAAGTCAGGATTGCAGAAGTGTTATATCGAAAGTCTATTGAAGCGGCAAGGTAAGGCTTGAGGAGACTGAAACGGCGGCGTGAAAAACGCCGCCGTTTACCTGCATTCAAATCGCCAAAGAACCTAGTACAGGTCGAAGCGATCGAGGTTCATCACCTTGGCCCAGGCTTTGGCGAAATCCTGAACGAACTTCGCTTTGCTGTCGGCCTCGGCGTAAAACTCCGCCACGGCGCGCAGTTCCGTATTCGATCCGAAGATCAAATCAACCGGAGTCGCAGTCCACTTGGCCTTGCCTGTCGCCCGATCAACGCCTTCGTAGATACCTTCCGATGAAGAAGACTTATTCCACTTGGTGTTCATGTCGAGCAGGTTGACGAAGAAATCATTGGTCAAAGTTCCAGGCTTGTCGGTGAACACGCCGTGTTTCACATCGCCGGAATTGGCATTCAGGACTCGCAAACCGCCGACCAATACAGCCATTTCAGGAACAGTGAGCGTCAACAGGTTCGCCCGCTCGACCAGCATCACTGCCGGCGACAAGCGCTCTTCTTTGCCGAAATAGTTGCGGAAACCATCCGCAGTCGGTTCCAGCGGAGCGAAAGACAAAGCATCAGTCTGGGCGTCTGTCGCATCCACACGGCCCGGCGTGAACGGAACCACCAAGTTGTGGCCAGCTTTTTTCGCAGCCTGTTCAATAGCTGCGCCGCCACCGAGAACAATCAGGTCGGCGAGCGAAACCTTCTTGCCACCGACAGCCGTGCGGTTGAAATCATTCTGAATGGTTTCAAGCTTCGCCAACACCTTGCTCAATTCAGCCGGATTGTTGACTTCCCAATCTTTCTGCGGAGCAAGGCGGATGCGCGCGCCATTTGCGCCACCGCGCATGTCCGTTCCGCGGAAGGTGGACGCCGAAGCCCAGGCAGTGCGGATCAATTCCGGGCCGGTCAATCCCGACGCAAGGATTTTGGCTTTCAATGCCGTTATGTCCCTGGTGTCAATTTGCTTGTAAGCGACTTTGGGAAGCGGGTCTTGCCAACCCAGGTCTTCTTTCGGAACTTCCGGGCCGAGGTAACGGGAACGCGGTCCCAAATCGCGATGCGTCAGCTTGAACCACGCTTTGGCGAATGCCAGATTGAATTCTTCCGGATGTTCCAGGAAGCGTTTGGCAATCTTTTGGTAGCTTGGATCAAACTTCAGCGCCAGATCGGTCGTGAACATAATTGGCGCGTGGCGCTTGGACGGGTCGTGCGCATCGGGTACGGTGTTGGCAGCTTTACCACCAGCAGGAATCCACTGAGTCGCTCCTGCGGGACTCTTGGTTTGCACCCAGTCATAAGCAAACAGGTTGGCCAGGTATTGCGAACTCCAGGCCGTCGGCGTGGCAGTCCAGGCTCCTTCCAGACCGCTGGTGACCGTGTCGCCCGCATTGCCTTTGCCGCATTTGTTCGTCCAACCAAATCCCTGCTCTTCAATGCCGGCGGCGGCAGGTTCCGGGCCGGTGCATTTACCGGGATCATGCGCGCCGTGCGCTTTGCCGAAAGTATGCCCACCGGCAATCAGCGCAACCGTTTCTTCATCGTTCATCGCCATGCGACCGAACGTATCCCGGATGTCTCTGGCCGCTGCCAGCGGATCGGGCTTTCCATTCGGGCCTTCGGGATTGACGTAGATCAAACCCATCTGCACAGCGGCAAGCGGATTCATCAGTTTGCGATCTCCACTGTAACGCTGATCGTCGAGCCATTTCTTTTCCGGCCCCCAATAAACAGTATCGGGAACCCAATCGTCTGCGCGTCCACCGGCAAAACCGTAAGTTTTCAATCCCATGGATTCGATGGCGACATTTCCGGCCAACACCATCAGATCAGCCCAGGAAATTTTCTGGCCATATTTTTGTTTGATCGGCCACAGCAAACGACGCGCCTTGTCCAGGTTGCCGTTATCCGGCCAGCTATTGAGCGGCTCGAAGCGTTGTTGACCGCCACCTGCGCCACCGCGTCCATCCGCCACGCGATAGGTTCCGGCGCTGTGCCAGGCCATGCGAATAAAAAATGGGCCGTAATTGCCGTAATCGGCTGGCCACCAGGATTGCGACGTCGTCAGAGCTTTTTTGATGTCGGCTTTGACGGCATTGAGATCGAGCTTGGCGAATTCTTTGGCGTAATCGAACTTATCTCCCATCGGATTGGCTCCGGCGGAAGTTTGCCGTAGAGGTGTGAGGTCGAGTTGCTCAGGCCACCAGAATTGTGGGGCTTGAGCGCCGACTTCGAAAGTTGACAGTAATAATGTTGAAGCCATCGCGAAAGCGGCGAGCAACGTCTTCAGGTACTTGTTCATTGACTCCTCCTTGATCGAACGGAAAACCCGCTCAGATTTAACTGTGTGACTTCTCTGTGCATGACCGCCCAGTCTGCTCAGATTGCTGGAAATCGTACTGCTGCTAAACAACCCCCCATGACCGTTGGTCGCCAGGAATCGCCTTGGCTTTTGACTAAGCGAGACGCCGTGTTTACCATACCGCGTCTTTCTGAGCATGAAAGCCAGCGGCCAATCGGTTACTGGAGTTTGTCCCAGAAAATGATGGAATCCGTTTTTGGATTCTCCCTGACGCCTTTGGCAATTTCGGCAGCGCCAACTTCTGAAACTTGCTGAAGGCGTTTGTGTTTTTGCAGCCAGACGCTCGTCTAGCTGATTGAATCGAGACCTCTTTGAAACCGCCCGGCGTGCGAGCGTTCCGCTCTCGCCAGCGTATCGAACCATTCCGCGATTTCTTCGAACCCTTCGGAGCGGGCAATTTTGGCGAACTCAACGTACATCTCAGAGTATTCGTAGGTTTCGCTGACAATCGCCGATTTCAAATTTGCCACCGTATCGCCAAAAGGTTCGCCAGTTACCGGATCGCCCACTTCCTTCAAAAAGTCCAGGTGTCCGTGCGCATGCCCTGTTTCGCCTTCGGCAGTGTCGCGGAACAGGCCGGCGATTTCAGTATGACCTTCGATGTCAGCCTGACGGGCAAAATACAGGTAGCGACGATTGGCCTGAGCTTCACCGGCGAAAGCCAGCTTCAGATTTTCATGCGTCTTCGATCCTTTAAGAACCGGCATGCAATTTCTCCAATTGAAAAAAAAGGAAAACAGTCATTACCGCGCCCTGAGCGCGCGAATTTGTTTGGCGGCTCGGGCAGGTTTGGCTTGGCAAGCTTCACACACACCTACAAAATCCAATCTGTGATTTTCAATCTGAAATCCTCGGACCCCATCCGCCTGTCCGACCAGTTTCATCAATTTCTTTTCAAGCTCCATTTCAACATCAACGATTCCACTGCACACCCGGCAAACCAAATGGTAGTGCGTGTCTTTCGTCGTCTCGAAATAGGTAATAGCCATTCCAAAATCGAGTTCGCGGACAGTTCCCTGCCCGGCCAGCACCCGCAAATTGCGGTACACCGTGCCCAAACTCAACCGCGGATGACGACGCTTGACGATTTTGTAAATCTCTTCCGCGGTCAGATGACCGCCATGAGCCTCGATTGCATCAAGAATCGCCTGACGTTGTTTTGTGTTTCGTAAATTCATTGCAGAGACGGCAAGCATCTTATTCCCTGACCTCATTTCTGTCAATAATCAGTAATAGTAATAATTACTGATTAGCTCGCCCGAAGAAAAATGGCTCTCGACGCGCATTCGGCGAGAGCCATTTCATATTTTGAGACATTCATTATGCCGAGAAAGAGGTGCCACAACCGCAACCACCCGAAGCATTCGGGTTGTTGAACGTAAATCCCGACCCCATGACACTGTTGACGTAATCAATTTGAACGTTTTCCAGATATTGGGCACTGAACATATCCACAAACACTTTCAGCCCGGCAGTTTCGACAACTTCATCAGTGGCCTGAGGAGCTTCTTCGATGTTCATGCCATATTGAAATCCAGAGCATCCGCCCGGCACAACACGCACGCGCAACCCGCCATCGGTTCCGACGTTTTCAGATTCGATAAACTTTCGCACTTCGCTAACCGCAGTTTCAGTCAAAGTCAGATTCATGGTTTTCTCCTAAAGGAATTTTCGGCAGACGCTTTTTTAGCCTGCCTCAAGTTAAAGATGATTGCATCTATCAAGATCGCCCGCTCAATCGCCAAGCGAAAGATAGCCATAGTTACAAACAGCGTCAAATTACTTTTTCAAATTCAAAACCGGCAATGCCTTGTTGGCTTTGATCGCTGCGATGCTCACTTGAGCGGCAACGTTCTGCGCCACATGAGTAAAAGCCTTCGCCTGCGGACTGTCCGGTTGACTGATGACGATAGGCACGCCCAAATCGCCACCTTCTCTGATACTGACAGCAATCGGAACCGCGCCCAGAAACGGAATGTCGAAATTTCCAGCCAGGGATTCGCCGCCGCCATTGCCGAAGATGAAATACTTTTCTCCGTGCGCACACTCGAAATAACTCATGTTTTCGACCACGCCCAGCATAGGCACATTCAACTGCTCGAACATGTTATATGCCTTGCGAACATCACTCAGCGCGACTTCCTGCGGCGTGGTAACCAGCACAGCTCCGGCGATGGAAACCATCTGCGCCAGGCTCAACTGCACATCGCCCGTTCCCGGCGGCATGTCCACGACCAGATAATCCAGTTCTCCCCATTCGACTTGCCGAAGAAACTGAGACACTGCTGAAGTCAACATCGGGCCGCGCCAGACAACGGCTTTGTCGCCGGGATTGAGCAAGCCGATGCTCATGGTTTTAACACCGTGATATGCGGGCGGAATGATCTTGTCGCCACGCACCATAGGCATATCTCGTCCGCCCATCATAATTGGAACGTTCGGGCCATAAATGTCCGTGTCCACAATTCCGACGCGCGCGCCCATCAAACTGAGCGACACAGCCAGATTCACCGCCACAGTAGATTTACCTACACCACCTTTGCCGGAAGTCACTGCGATGATGTGATTGATTCCGGCAATTTCGGCTTTATCGAGCGAACCGCGCGCCTTCGGAACTTCGGCGTCCATTTTTACTTCGACGCGCTCTACGCCGGGAACAGCCATCACGGCTTTTTCGGCTTCGAATTTCAGTTGGTCGCGCACCGGACAGGCAGGCGTGGTCAACACAAACCGAAAGCCAACAATGCCTCCGCAGATGCTCACATCGCGGATCATGTTCAACGTCACGATGTCTTTGTGCAGATCGGGGTCTTTCACTGCCCGCAACGCATTCAGTACAACTTCTTCAGTAATTGTTTGAGTGGCAACTTCAGTCATCTCACTTTTTCATCTTCCTTGAAATTTGGGTCAGCGTACGCGGCACGATGCGGTATTCACACTGCTGCGCGCCATCGGCGATGCGACATTCGCGTATGATTTCGCAGCCCAGAGCTTCGCGGTATACGCGAATTTCTTCTTCGCAAACGTGCGGATACGCTACGGCGACGTTTTCCGTCGGACAATTTCGCTGGCGCAAACGGTAACTGCCGTCTTTCATCTTGCGAGTTTCCGCCAGATACCCTTTGGCGTTGACGACTTTGGTCAATTCCCTGACCCGTTCGTCAAAGCTCAGTTCAGCCAGTTGTTCTTTTAACTGAGCAATCAATTCATCCGCACGTGCGCTCAAAACCTTCAACAAGGCATCCTCGCCAAATTGCCGCTGCAAATGAACCAACACTTCTTTGGCAAATTCATCGTACAGATGCGGAAACAAACACCGCGCTTTTTCGGTCAGCCGATACATAAATCGCGGACGCCCGCGCTCATGCTTTTCCTGCTCGAAGGCGACAATGCCGTCGCTTTCCAGCAAGTTCAAATGTCGCCGCACGCACACCTTCGACACGTCGAGCGATTGCGCCAACTGTTCAACGCTCATCGCCCCATTGATCTTCAGCAGGTCGAGAATGGCGCTGCGCGATTCTTTAAGCAGATTTTCGACGGCGGATACTGACACGAACCGGATGATAGGAACCGATCCTGATTTTGTCAACGTTTTGGTTTCTAAAAGCTGTGACTGGCGATTCAGGAAGCGAAGTTCTGTTTGACGCCGAGTTCTGCGCCAGTGATGGCGTCAACGAAGACCGTCCAGGTCATTCCGTTGCCGACAATCACCGGATACGCCAGGTGAATTTCCAGGCGGTTGGCTTCGAGTTTTGGGTACACGATCAAATCGCCGATTTTGATGGCTTCGCGCGAAGCGACTTTGTACGTTTGCGGTTGGCCGGCGATGGTCGTGTAGCTGAATTGGCGTCCGAGCAATTTTTCATACAACGTCAGAGGTTTGACCGTGGCTTGTGTGGGCAGACTGACAACGGGCAGCAAGCTGCTGTTCCATTGCAACAGTTCGCCGGTTTTCGCGACGACCAATCGCAATTCTCCGTATGGTTCTGCAATTTGATAGGCGTAATTCGCCTGCCAATAAACCACGCGGAAAAACTTCCCTTCGTCGGCAAACGACACCAGCGACAAATCCCGCAAGCTGATCGAATTGCCGCATAACACCGAGCCGGATCGTTCAATGAATTCCCGCAACGCTTCTTTCACTTCGATTTCGCCAAACAAGTTCGATGCAGATTTGAGTTTGATACGACCGGCTAATTCCGTTGGCAAAGAACGTGGCGAATTCAGCACAGGCATCAGGTCTGCTTTGACTTCCGGCAAGCTCCAATCCCTAAGAAATTGATTCCAGGCTTCGCGCGCCGCCTGTTGCCGAGGTGGGGAGTCTTCAATGACTGGAGGATATACGCTTTGCTGCGATTGCGGTGTGTTGGTCGTCACCTGTCCCGGCGAAGCACAACCGCCAAAAAGAAGAGTTAAACAAATGATGAAGCCGATTTCTTGCATGGTCTGGATGATTTCATCGCAGTTTCCCAAAAGCAAGACAGCCGCGTTGACGCCTTCAAAGGTCAATCGTATGATGCGCGCGCTCACTGGCAACAAATTCCAAAATTCAATTTCTGCCGTAACATCCCCAATATCAAACTCCATGTCCATTGGTGTTTACCAAACCCGTAATTAAGCCTTCGGCTTAATTCATAAACTCAAGAGGAGACCTCTTACGTGAAGAAAAAAAACCTTTTTCTGCTGGTCGCACTATGTTTGCTGATCCTTTCGTTGATTTTGCCTGCCACGTCTTCGCAAGCCCGAAAACTGTTGGCCAGTTTGACGACAACGACTTCGGCGCAAAATTCTCCATGGCCGTCGTTGGCGGCGCAATTGACCAAAGCCAAAGCCACTCCGGGCAGCGCGTTCGAGCAATTGATCAAAGACAATCAGGAATTCGGAATGTTGCGACTGGACGAAGCCAGTGACAACCGCGGATTGCCGCCGTGGATTCGTGTCTGGTGGCGAAAAGCGCATCCCGAACTCGTTTACTCCTCAACCGATCCGACGGGAGGTTATCCGCTGGTGCTGAAGGAAATCGTCGAATGGATGGAACATCACCAGGATCTGAAACCCGGCAAACCTGACCCATCGTTTCCGCCGCAAGCCAATCCTGAAGCGACTGTCACCGGAGAACAGCGGATTTCCGGTCCGCAATCCAGCGCCCGCAGCGAATCTGACATTCGCATCAATTATTTCGATCCGATGAAGATTATTTCCGGCTCGAATGCCATCACCAGCGGCGGACGCCAGGCAATGTTTTATTCCACTGACGGCGGTACAAGCTGGGGACAAACCTCGCTTCCATTCACCGCCAGCGACACCTTCCATTCCGATCCGACCGTGGATTGGACTTCGGATGGTCGCGGATGGTCGTCCACTCTGGGCATTCAGGGCGGCACTTTGCGAATGCGAAACTATTTCACGACGGACAACGGCGCGACATGGACGTTTGAAGCCACGCCCTCCGGTTCGCAAACCAGCGTAGACAAACAAATGGTCTGGGTGGATCACAGTTCCAGTTCGCCCTTTTTCAACCAGCAATACGCCATCTGGCACAACGGCGCTCCGGGTTACGTCAGCCGTCGCACAGCCGGAGTCAGCGGAACGTGGTCAACGCCGCTGCAAGTCACCGGCGCGGAAAGCACTGGCACAGCCATCGGTTCGGACATCAAAACCAACAGCGCTGGCGAAGTTTTCGCGTTTTGGCCGACAACCGGCAACCGCCGCATTTTCGTCGCCAAATCCACCAACGGCGGCACGTCTTATGGCACGCCGGTTCAAATCGCCACGACCTTTGACGGATTCGACATCGGAGTTCCTTCGTTTAATGGACGCCGCGCGCTGATTTACACGTCGTCGGGCGCATACAAAACACAGACAAAAAACATGGTTTACACCTCGTGGACGGATTTGAGCGGCGATACCGGATGCACTGCCCCGTCAAACGAACCGGGCAGCAACGTCAATTCGACCTGCAAAACCCGCATCTGGTTTGCGCGCTCCACTGACGGCGGCGCTACCTGGTCGCCCGCCGTCAAAATCAACAATCAGGCCGGATTGAACGATCAATTCAATCAGTGGCTGGTGGTGGACGAAACCAACGGCGCGGTGGCCATCATGTATTACGACACGGTCGCCGACACTCCGGGGCGCAAGAAAGTCCACGTTTATTACCAGATTTCGACCAATGACGGTGTGACCTGGTCAATGCCGCAACAGATCACAACGGCGCAGACCGACGAAACCACCTCCGGTTCCGACAGCGGCAATCAGTATGGCGATTACAACGGATTGTCAGGTTATGCGGGAATCTTTTTCCCTTCGTGGACGGATCGCCGCAACAACGCGCGCGAAGAAATCTGGACGGCAAAAATCACTGAAACGCCTTGCACGCCACCGGATGTTCCGACAGGCGCAGCCGCTTCGCCAACCGCGTTCAACCAGATCACAGTCAACTGGACGAACGGCGCGTCGCCGGCTTCGACCTTCAAGGTATATCGCGCGACAGGCACCTGCGTTTCGCCTGGAAGCTTTTCTCTGATCGCTTCGGGCGTGAACGGAACCAGTTACGTTGACAACACTGTCAGCGGGAGCGTGACGTACGCATACAAAGTTGCAGGCGTGGACGCGGCGGGCGTTTGCGAATCGGAGCAATCCGCTTGCGCGCAGGCGACTGCCACCGGTTGCCCGCCCAACACGACTGTCGTCGTCAGTCCCACGACGTTACCCGCCGGATTCAACGGCACGGCGTATTCGCAATCGCTGAGCGCATCGGGCGGAACCGCGCCTTACACATTTTCGCTGGATTCCGGTTCGCTGCCGAACGGAGTCAATCTGGTTGGCACAAATCTGACCGGAACGCCAAACACGACCGGCGTGTTTAACTTCGTCATCAAAGCCACCGACGCCAACGGCTGTATGGGAACACGGAATTACTCCGTCGTCATCAGCGGAACCGGATTGATGTTTTATCCCATTACGCCGTGCCGTTTGCTGGATACGCGACTGACGCCGCCTGCCGTTCCGGGTGGAACATCGAAAACACAAATTGCGCGCGGATTGTGCGGAATTCCCGTTTCGGCTCAAGCCGTGGTCGGCAACGTCACGACGGTTGATTCCGGCGGCGGATTTCTGACGATTTATCCCAGCGATGCCACGCAACCGACAGTCGCCAATTCCAATTTCCTGCCAAATGAAATTCGCAACAACGTCTTCACTGTGGGTTTGGGCAACGCGGACGGCGCGTTCAAGATTTTCGTCACCACAACTACACACATAGTCGTAGATGTCACCGGTTATTACGCGCCTCCGGTAACGGGCGGGTTGTATTTCCACCCGCTGCCGAGTCCGGTGCGATTGCTGGAAACACGTCCTGGAGAACCTGGCTGCTTCACTCCGGGAACGCCATTGAACGGCAACACCGTCACCACACAACAAGGAACCGGCACGTGCAGCGGCGTGACCATTCCAAGTACGGCAAAAGCTCTGGTGGGCAATGCCACAACGGTCAACCCAGCAAGTCTGGGATTTCTGACGCTCTATCCATCCAACGTCGCCCGTCCGCTTATTTCCAGCGGCAATTATTCCGCCGGAGAAATTCTCAACTCGCCAATCGTCGTCAGCCTGTCGCCCACAGGTCAATTCAATATCTTCACCCTGGCGACCACTCACCTGGTTGTTGACGTGACAGGATATTTCAGCGAAGACGCGATGGACGCCAACGGACTTGGATTGCTGTTTACGCCCATCACTCCGTCTCGGTTGCTGGACACGCGCCCAAGCGAACCTGGCTGCTTTACTCCGGCAACGCCGATTGCGGCAATGGTCGAAACGCCGCAAATGGCGCGCGGAGTCTGCACGATTGCAAACACGGCTCAGGCGATTGTCGGCAACGCCACGGTGGTGCAACCCGCGCTGGGAGGTTTTCTGACTTTCTGGCCGAGCACTGTGACGCGACCGACGGTGGCGACTTCCAATTACCTGTCCGGGCAGATTTTCAATCGCCATTTCACAGTGGGATTGGGAACCGATGGCGCGTTCAAAATCTACGCCTTGTCCACCACGGAACTGGTGATAGACGTGTCGGGGTATTACGCTCCTTGACGCTTACGCGCAAATGACGGCGTTACAATCGCGCAAGGTTTTGTTGAAACCTTGCGCGATTTTTTGTGCTATGCCAAGCAACTGACCTGAAAGTTTGACCCAACAGCCTTGCTGTCGCAGTATCATCGCGGCATTCCGTAGAAATGGACGTTGACTGGAAACTGAACACAACTTCTGACTAAGACCATGCACCCGATCAAATCATTTGCTGATTCAAAATCCGAAACTTACCAATCGAACTATGCTGCAAATCGCGCCAGCGTCGAACGCCTGAAAGAAGAGCTGAAAAAATCCACGCTGGGCGGAGGCGAGCAATACGTCAAACGCCACATTGCGCGCGGAAAGTTATTGCCGCGCGAACGCATCGAATTGCTGCTCGACGAAGGTTCGTACTTTCTGGAAATCGCGCCGCTGGCCGGAGTCAATATGGAAGCCGAATTTGTCGGCGCTGGCGTGGTTGGCGGAGTCGGGCTGGTTTCTGGTCGCCAATGCTTCATCATCGCCAACGAAGCCACCGTCAAAGGCGGCGCAGTCAGCGAAATCGGTTCGCGTAAAAACGCACGGCTGGCCGAAGTGGTGGCGACGAATCATTTGCCTTCGATTTCGCTGGTCGAATCTGCCGGAGCCGATTTGCCCGTGCAGCACAAAATCTTCGTGCCGGGCGGCGCGGGTTTCAAGGAAATCACACGCCGGTCAAAAGCGCGCATTCCCAGCATCTCAGTCGTCTTTGGCAATTCGACGGCGGGCGGAGCCTATTTGCCTGGAATGTCCGATTACGTGGTGATGGTCAAAAAGCAGGCTCAGGTTTTTCTGGGCGGGCCGCCGCTGGTCAAAATGGCGACTGGCGAAATCGTGGACGAAGAAAGTTTGGGCGGAGCCGAAATGCATTCCAAAATTTCCGGCTTGTCAGATTATCTCGCCGAAGACGAACTTGATAGTTTGCGAATTGCGCGTCAGATCGTCGCGCACTTACAACCGAGCATCACGCCCAACCGCGAGCAAAGCGAAGAACCGCTTTATCCCGCCGATGAATTGCTGGGCATTGTTTCCGCCGATGTCCGCGTGCCGTTCGATGTGAAAGAAGTCATTGCGCGCATCGTGGACGGTTCGCGCTTTGAAGAATTCAAACCGTTGTACGGTTCGACGCTCATCACAGGCTGGGCACGCATTCACGGATTTCTGGTCGGCATTCTGGGCAACAACGGCGTGCTGCTTTCCGAATCGGCGGCCAAAGGCGCGCAGTTCATACAGCTTTGCAACCAGCAACACATTCCGCTGATTTTTCTGCAAAACATCACGGGCTTCATGGTCGGGCGCAATTACGAAGAGCAAGGCATCATTCGCAATGGCGCGAAACTCATCAACGCCGTGTCGAATTCCACCGTTCCGGCAATTACGGTGATGGTTGGTAGCAGTTATGGCGCGGGCAATTACGCCATGTGCGGGCGCGCTTACGATCCGCGATTCGTGTTCACCTGGCCGAATCATCGCATCGCCGTGATGGGCGGCCAGCAACTGGCCGGCGTGATGGACATCATCAAACGTGAAGCCGCCTCGCGCGCCAAAGTCGAATTCGACGAAGCCAAAGCCGCCATCGCCAAACAGATGCTGGAAGCGCAAATCGAAAAAGAATCCGATCCTTACTTTGCGACGGCTCGATTGTGGGACGACGGCATCATTGATCCGCGCGATACGCGGACAGTGCTGGCCATCGCGTTGATGGCGGCGTACCAAAAACCGTTCGCAGGAACCATGGAATGGGGCGTGTTTCGCCATTGAAAGGAGTTTGAGGATGAGCACCTATGCTGCCGCTTTAATCGCCGCAGTTGCCTCCATTATCACGGCGGTGACGACTGCGATCTTTGCTTACCGGACACAAAACCGTGTAGCCAGGATGCAAACCGAAACCCAAACCAGCATCGCCAAGATGCAAGCTGAAAATCAGGCCAGCCTGGAAAAGCTGAAAGACGAATTGCAGCAGAAAAAAGAATCGCGGCAGAAAACCGAGAAAGCCGAAGAGGTGTTAGCCAAGTATCGTGAGCCGTTGGTGCTGGCAGCATTTGAACTTCAAAGCCGCTGTTACAACATTCTCAAAAAAACGCTTTTGAGAAACTTCAACACTTCCGGACGCGAACGAAGCCGTGTTTACATTATCGAAAATACTCATTACGTTTTTGCTCAGTATTTCGCTTGGACCGAAATCATCCGCTCCGAAGTGCAGTTCTTGGACCTTGGTGAAGTTGAGGCAACACGTGAACTCTCAAGGCTTCAGGAAAATATCCGCGAGATCATACTTTCCAGTAAATACGGCAGAGTGTTTAGAGTTTTCAGGGGTGAGCAGCGGGCCATCGGCGAACTGATGATCTCACAGCAAAGCAATGGGAACACTTGCATTGGCTATGCTGCTTTTTTCGAGAAGAAGGATGAGAGCTTTCGATATTGGTTCGAGCACCTGCAATGGAGCATCGAAGAGATAGCCAAAGATTTATCAACTGACAACGGCAGGCTCAAGGATTTGCAGCATGCGTTGGTGGATTTGATTGATTACCTTGATCCGAACTATATGCGTTTTGATAAAAAAAGCTGACAAAAAGCCTGAATTCATCTGGCATAAATTTTCAGGCTGCAAACCGGCTGTGTTAAGATGCCATCGTTTTGGAGGTATGTTTATGAACCAACCGCTGACTTTTGAGGTACTGGAGGCCGATATGCCAACTCTCGAAAAAGCAATCGAAGAAGCGATTCTTCAATTGCGCCAATCCAACGAAGAGTATGAAGCGCGAAAACCAATCATCGAAGCTCGAAGTGCCGAGACGGATGCGATGCTGGAACGCATAAAGGAAAAGCTGGCTTATGTGGAAGAATATCTCCGAACTCCTCTCACTGATTTTCACCATCAATGAAAAGCTTAAACATCAGGACAAACGCATTGATGATTCGGAACGACAGGTCAATAACTTGACCAGACGAGTGGAACAAATGGCGATTGATCTGGCCCAACTCGTTGAGCGGGACAGGAATAGAGATTTGATCTTCAGGCAATTCCTGGAAATCGAACGTCTCAAACTTGAAAATGAAAAGCTGAAAACCGGGCGTGCGCTCCCGCCTGAGTCCAAAGCTGAAGATCAGCCGTAACCAGACTCGCCATCGCACAATGACCCAAACCTCATTTCGCAAAATCCTGATTGCCAATCGCGGTGAAATCGCTCTGCGAGTAATGCGGACGTGTCGCGCAATGGGCATTGCCACAGTCGCTGTTTACTCAGACGCCGACGCCAATACACCGCACGTTCGGTTTGCTGACGAAGCCGTTCGACTGGGCGAAGCTCCGGTCAAAAACTCGTACTTGAACGTTGAAAGAATTCTGGAAGCTGCCAAATTGACGGGCGCAGAAGCGATTCATCCCGGTTATGGATTTCTTTCTGAAAACGCTGAGTTTGCCGAAGCCTGCACGGCGGCAGGAATTATTTTCATCGGGCCTTCGCCGGAAGCCATTCGCAAAATGGGACTGAAAAGCCCGGCGCGAAAATTGGCGGCGGCGGCGGGTTGTCCGGTCGTTCCCGGTTACGACGGCGAAACACAGGACGACGAAACTTTGCGCGCTGAGATTCTGAAAATCGGTTTTCCGGTGCTGATCAAAGCTTCGGCAGGCGGGGGCGGCAAAGGCATGCGCGTCGTTCGCAGCGAACACGAAATCGCCGACGCCATCGAAGCCGCGCGGCGCGAAGCGGAAAAAGCCTTCGGCAACGGCGCGTTGCTGCTGGAAAAATTCATCGAAACGGCGCGCCACGTCGAAGTGCAATTGCTGGGCGACCAGCACGACAATCTGGTGCATTTGTTCGAACGCGATTGTTCGCTGCAACGTCGTCATCAAAAAGTGATCGAAGAAAGCCCTTCGCCTGCGGTTGATGACGAGCTTCGTGCGAAGATGGGAGAAGCAGCCGTCAAAGTCGGGCGCGCCATCAATTACAGCAATGCAGGCACGGTCGAGTTCATTTTGACGTCAACGGGCGAGTTTTACTTCATAGAAGTCAACACGCGGTTGCAGGTTGAACATCCCGTCACCGAAGCCATCACCGGATTCGATCTGGCCAAACTGCAAATCGAAATCGCCGAAGGCAAGCCGCTTCCCTTTTCGCAAAGCGAGCTGAAAACCAGCGGCCACGCCATTGAAGCCCGTTTGTATGCCGAAGACCCCGACAACAGTTTTTTGCCCGCAACCGGCACGCTGCACGATTGGCGTTTGCCCGAATCGGTTGATGGATTGCGAATTGACGCCGGAGTCGAAGCCGGAAGCGAAATCGGCATTTATTACGATCCTATGCTGGCCAAACTGATTGCTCATGCCGATGACCGGGCGACGGCAATTCGCAAACTGAGTTATGCCTTGCGGCAGTTGTCGGCTCAAGGCGTGACGACCAATCGCGATTTTCTGATTCGATTGGTTGAGCATCCAGCCTTTGTCGGCGGCGAAGCTCACACTTCATTCATCACCGAACATCTGGACGAATTGATAGGCGGCGCGAATGAACAATTGAATCAGGCTTCGGCGATTGCGGCGGCGATGTATCTGCAACGAAGCTGGCAAACAGCGGATTCGCTGCTGGCGCAAATTCCGCCGAGTTATCGCAACAATCCTTACCGCGCGCCTTCGATCAAATTGAAAGTCGGCGAACAAGAGACCGAAGTGGCCTGGCAATTCGTCGGTGGCAAATTTGAAGTCACGACGATGGGCACAAACTCAACGGCGGAGATTCTGTTTTGTGAGCGTGGAGCAATTCGATTGGCGATTGACGGCATTCAACGCGAATTTCGCATTACCGAAGTCGGCGAAAAGTTATACGTGGCCTCGTCGTTGGGCAGCAGCGTGGTGATTAGATTGCTTCGCCATCCGATTCCGCAATCAGCGGATTCATCCGGCGCAGCCAGTTCGCCAATGCCCGGCGTAGTGCTGAAGATTCTGGTCAGCGAAGGCCAACAAGTTTCGGCGGGCGATGCCCTGTTGATTCTGGAAGCAATGAAGATGGAACAAACCATTCGTGCGGCGGCGGACGGCTTCGTCGAGACGATCAAGGTGCAAACCGGCCAGGTTGTTTCGCCGGGCGATGTGTTGGTGCAGGTGCGAACTGATTAAGAAACTCAGCAAGGTATAAAAACCGCAGAGACGCAGAGAACGCAAAGAAAGCGCAGAGGGCAAAAGACTCAACGAAACCTCTGCGGTTCTCCGCGCCTGTGACGGTAAAGTTTTTCAGCTCTCAATTCTTATCGTTTGAATTTACCGATGCGGCCCTTTTCGCCGACGGCCCAGCCTGTATTGCCTTTGCGCGCAAAGCTGAATGCGTGAAAGCCAGCGGCGTCATTCGCGTTCCAGCTTGCGCCGTCGTCGGTTGAAAGATCGCTCCCCGAAGGCCCAACCGCCAGCAACTCTGAATTGCCAATCCACGTCACCGCCGAACGAAATGCCGTCAAGCCGGATTTTTTGACCAGCGTCCAGTTGCGTCCGCCATCTTGGGTAATGGCAATCTGATCGCTGGCTTCTTTTTCTTTCTGGTAATCGCCGCCGACCACAATTCCCAACCGGGCATCTTTGAAGGCGATAGAAAAAATTCCCGAAGCCGCGTTGCCGGTTTTGATCGGCGTGCTGGCGACAAACCACGTCTGGCCGTTGTCCATCGAACGAAAGACGCGCGCAACTTTGGCTCCGCCCGTGGCAAACCAGGCGTTGGTTTTGCCTTGAGCGATCAAACAGGTTCCGCTGGCGGCAAACGCGCCTTCGCCTTCCAAAGCTGGCGGCATGTTTTGCGGCGAAATCGGCGTCCAGGTTTTGCCGCCGTCGCTGGTACGAATGACTACAAAACGCCCATCCACAGGATCGCTGACCGCCAACCCGTTGTTCACATCCCAAAAGGCTATGGCGTCGAAAAAGGCTTTCGGATTTGTGTTGGTGAATTGCAACGCCCAGCTTTTGCCGCCATCAGTCGTTTTGTAAATCCGCGAAGCATCGCCCGGCCCTATGCTCAGCAAATAAGCCGTGTTCGCATCGAAGGCTTCGACATCGCGAAAATCCAGTTTCTCGGCTCCGGGCAAGGTGGCGGCTTGCCAGGTTTTGCCGCCGTCAATTGTTCGTGCATAAGTTCCGTTCGCGCCGCTGGCCCAGGCGATTTGATCTGACACGGCGCTGACACCGCGAAAACGCGCCGTCGTGCCGCTGGTTTGAACTTGCCATTGAGCGTTGGCAGTTGCATTGACAAGCAACATTCCAAGCAAAAGAAGGATAGGTTTTGTCATAAAGATTCGCTCCACAAAGAATGCCAAAGCGACGACAAGTCGTCGCACTCCAAAACTGCATTCGACATAAGAACGAAACGGCGGAAGCGCTTGCACAAGAACAAGAGCTTCCGCCGGATTGAGTTTCCCTTTGGTGATTATTTGACGTTGGGGTCGGCTTCGATGACGACTTTGCTCGTCAGTTCCTTGCCATTAACCGTCAATTTGACCAGATAAACACCGGGTTCAAGCGGCAGCCCGACATTGAATCCGCCACGACCACCGAAACCTCCGCCGCCACCTTGACCGGGTTGCGGAGCAGCAGGCGGTTGGCCGGTTTGCCCAGCCTGACCAGTCGCTGGTGGAGCTTGGCCGCCTTGCTGAGCGGCCCCGCCTTGGCCACCTTGACGGCCACCGCCACCTCCGCCGCCAAATCCGGCAGGACGCGGCGGAGGATCGCCACGCAAATTCCATTGCACGCGGTTCATGCCAAGCTCTTTAGTGCCGTTGATGTTGCGGACGACTTTGCCCGTGATGTCCGAAACAGTGATTTTGACATCGCCCGTCGCCGCAGCGCCCAGATGATAACTGAGCGCTGTTCCGGGCTGCGGGTTTTCGCCTTTGAATGCTTTTTGCCCGCCTGCGTACCGATTGAGCGAGATGTCGTTCTGCCATAAAACTCCGGGACGCGCGTCAAACAAATGCGCTCCGCCGGCCAACACTTTTTCATTCAGTTGCTGCAACGGCGAAATGTCGTCGCAAATCCAGATGCCTCGTCCGTGCGTTCCGGCGATCAGATCGTTATCGCGCGGATGAATCAGCAAATCGTCCACACGAACGGTCGGCAATCCGGTCATGAATTTCTTCCATTCGCCGCCGCCGTTGAGCGAGACGAACAAACCGTATTCCGTTCCCACAAACAACAGGTTTTTGTTCTTGTGGTCTTCGCGAATGACGTTGACGTTCCCAAGCGGCAAATTGCCGACGACCGAAGTCCACGTCGCGCCGAAATCCTTGGTGACGTAAACATACGGCTTGTGATCGTCGCTGCGATGAGCGTCCACTGAAACGTAGCAGGTTCCCGCGTCGAAGTGCGAAGGTTCAACGCGCGAAACCTGATGGTTATTGGCGGCCAGCACGGGAATGTTCGGAGCCACGTTGGTAAAGGTCGCTCCGCCGTCTTTGCTGAGCTGCACGTTGCCGTCATCGGTTCCTACCCAGATCACTCCGGGCTGAACGGGCGATTCGGCAAGGGTCGTCAGGTTGCTGTAATTGGCCTGCCCATCGTTTTTCGACGCCATGGGTTCGCTGCCTTTGACGCCCATGATCGAAAGTTGAGTGCGATTGATTTGCTTGGTCAGATCGGCGGAAGCCGTCCAGGTGTTTCCGCGGTCGAGCGATTTGAAGAACTTGTTCGCTCCGGCGTAAACGATGCTGGGATTGTGCGGAGACAACGCCATCGGCGTGCTCCAGTTGAACCGATACTGTTCACCAGCCGGAGGCGCAGGCACGATATTGGATTGCGCCTGGTTGCCGAAGCCCATCGCCTGGGCCATCTGCATCATTTGCGCCTGTTGTGCTTGCTGTTCCGGCGTCGGTTGTTGGCCGGGCTGCCCACCCTGAGCCGCTTGGCCGCCACCGCGTCCGCCGGGGCGTTGAGCAGCGCGCGGACGAATCGAAGTGCTGCGTCCGGTTTTCAGGTCGTAACGTTGCATCGCGCCTTGCTGCGATTCGGAATAGACAATGGTGTGATCGGTCGGGTCTTGCAGCGTGTAAAAACCGTCGCCGCCGCCAATGCGAAACCATTCGGCGTTGGTGATTCCGGCTCCTCCACCACCGCCAATGCCTCCGCCGCCCGAACGTGTCTGGCTGGGGCCGCACCAACTGCCGTTATCCTGCAATCCGCCACAAACAAAATACGGTCGCCGCATATCCGCCGAGACGGCGTAAAACTGCGACACGGCAATGGTGTTGATGAAATCGAAGGTTTCGCCCTGGTCATAACTGAAATTCAATCCGCCGTCATTGCCGACAATCACGTGGTTGCCGTTTTTCGGATTGACCCAGATGGCGTGATGATCGCTGTGCGCCACGTTTGCCAGATTCTTGAACGTTTTGCCGCCGTCGGTTGAGCGGCTGAAATTCAGTCCGCCGGTGTAAACGATTTCCGCGTTCGACGGGTCAATGCGAAGCTTGCTGTAATACATTGGGCGATTGTTGTTGTTGCTGACAATGCGCCAGGTTTTGCCTTTGTCGTCCGAACGCCACAAACCCGCTTTTTTCGGATCGGGCGGAGCGTTCGGATTGTTCTGGCCTCCACCAAAACCGCCACCGCCACCGCCGCCGCCAGCGATTGGCTGGCCAGCGGCGTTTTCCATAGGAACTCCCGTTCCCTGACTTGGGCCGACTTCGACCTGTGAATACAGCACATTCGGATTCGACCGCGAAATATCTATGCCAATGCGACCGAGCATTCCTTCCGGCCAGCCGTTGCTTTCGACTTTCGTCCAGGTTTTTCCGGCGTCAGTCGTTTTCCACAATGCGGAACCGGGGCCGCCGCCATTGAATCCCCACGGCACGCGACGTCGCTGATACGAAGCAGCAAACAAAGTTTTCGGATCGGAAGGGTCAATTACGATGTCTGTAAAGCCTGTGTCTTCGTCAATGAATTTGACGTTCGTCCAGGTTTTGCCGCCGTCGGTAGTTTTGTAAACACCTCGCTCTTTGTTGGGGCCGAACAAATGGCCGAGCGCCGCGACGTAAACCGTGTTCGGGTCTTTCGGGTCAATCACGATGCGGGCGATGGTCTGCGTTTCCTTCAGTCCCATGTTGGTGAAGGTTTTGCCGCCGTCGGTGGATTTGTAAACGCCATCGCCGAAACTGGAACTTTGGCGGTTGTTCGGTTCGCCCGTGCCGACCCAGATGATGTCCGGGTTGGCCTGGCAAATCGTCACGTCGCCAATGGAAGCCGTCGGATACGTGTCGAAAATCGGTTCCCAGGTTGTGCCGTTATTGACCGATTTCCACAATCCTCCCGTGGCAAAACCGACATAAATGATGGACGGATTGCTTTCGACGACATCAATGTCGTCAATGCGCCCGCCCATGCTGGCCGGTCCAATCGAACGCCAGACGAAACCGCGCAACAACGGATCGTCCGATTGATTGATCGGCGGTTTCGGCGGAGCCTGATTTCCCTGAAAACCCTGAGCCAACGCTGCCAGGTTGGAAAGCACCAGACAGAACGCCAACGACAAAGCCATGAAGATACGGGTTGAACGCAAGTTTCTTCGCATGCGTAGAATCCTTTCCGAATTTGATTTGAATGTTTGATGGAAACGAGCCTTGAGAAAAACGGCCCGGCAATCAGTGTGTAATACGACCAACGGTAGTTTTTGGTGACAAGAAAAATTACGACGGGTTGAGCACAGCGCCGTAGCTCAGCAAATCGAAGTAATACCCGCGTTGAGCCAGCAGTTGTGCGTGCGAGCCGCGTTCGACGATTTCGCCGTTCTTCAACACCAGAATCTGATCGAAGTTTTCGATCCCTGCGAACTGGTGGGAAATCAGCAGAATCGTTTTCCCCGCCAATCGTTGTCGAACGGTTTGCTGAATCAAGGCCGACGATTCTGCATCCACCGCCGAGGTCGGTTCGTCGAGCAGCAAAATCGAAGGCCGTTTGAGCAACGCGCGCGCCAGACACAATCGTTGCCGTTGCCCGCCAGACAAGGTCGAACCGCGTTCGCCGAGAATGGTTTCGTAACCGTCGGGCAATTCGGCGATGAAATCGTGCGCATGCGCTTCGCGGGCGGCGGTTTCGATTTCTTCGTCAGTCGCGTGCGGTTTGCCGTAGGCAATGTTTTCGCGCACCGAAGCGCCAAACAGAATCGAATCCTGCAACACGACGCCAATCTGGTTGCGCAAGGATTCGCGGTCGTATTCGCGCAACGTCAAGCCGTCAATCCGAATCTCGCCTGCTTGCGGTTCGTAAAATCGCAACAGCAGACTGGCAATCGTGGATTTTCCAGCGCCCGAAGCGCCGACCAAAGCCACGCGCTGCCCGGCTTCAATGGTGAACGACACATTTCGCAGCACGCCTTTGCCGTCGCCATAATCGAATGACACGTTGTCGAAAACGATTTCGCCGCGAAAGGCTTCGACACGCCGTCCATGGTGATCGTCGCGGGTTTCCGGCTCTATGCTGAAAATTTCGGTAATGCGTTCGGCGCTGGCCATGGCTTTGGAATACTGCGTGGAAATGCGCGCCAGCACGCGCAGCGGTTTGTACATGCTGTTCAAATACGCCGTGAAGATCAGCAATTCGCCCGGCAGCAAACGACCATAAAGAACCTGCATCGCGCCGACCAGCACGACGGCGCAAAGCCCTGCGGCGCTGATGATTTCAATCGCGCGCGAAGCCGCCGCTTCCAGCCGCGCCGCGCGCACGCCTTCTTCCATCAAGTGCGTGCTCTCAAAATCGAAACGCTCCTGTTCGTGCCGTTCCCGCGCAAAGGCGCGAACCAGATGCAACGCCGTCAACGCATCGTGAATGCGCGAAGCCACTGCGCCTTCGCGCGCTCGCTGGCGGCGAGTCGAAAATTTGATGCGGCGATACAACGTCATCAGCGCGTAACAGACCACCGGAAACGACAGCAAAGCCACCAGCGCCAGCCGCCAATTCACCCAGAACATGACTACAAACATCGCCGAGACGGTCAGCAGGTGCGAAGCGAAGTTGAGCGCCGATTCGGCAAACACGTCCTTGAGCGCCGCCGTGTCGCTGACGACTTTGGTCAACAATTCACCGGTTCGCGTTCGCGCGTGAAACGACAACGACAGTTGCTGCAAATGCGCGAACAACTCCCCGCGCAACCTGTACACCAGTTCGTGACCTACGCGCGAGGTGATGAAGGCATGCACATACAAAAACACTCCGCGCATCGCCGCAATCAGCACAATCATCAACGACAAGGCGACGACCGCAGTCGTTTTGCCCTGCGCCAGCATCCAGTTCAGGCAATTCAGCCGCTCCAACGCACCAGTCACAGGGCTTCCCAGCAAAATGTGGTCAAAGATGATTTTCAATGGCCAGGGCGCGATCAATTCCGTGACGGTGAAACCGAGCATGGCCAACCCGGCGGCCAGCAAACTCCATTTCGCTTCGCTCAAATGTTCGCCAACTATGCCGCGAAAGGTGATGTTTCGGTTTCTTTTCATTTCGTTGTCTTGAGCAAGTTTTGGAAGTTGTGAATCCGAATGGCATCGGAACGGCGCAATTCGTTCACGATCAACCGCACTAACTCGAAAGCCGCTTCATCCATCACCTTGTGATGCAGCATCACGCCGACCGTATCCAGTGCCAGCAATTGCGAAGTCAGTTCGACGACAAATTCCTGGGGTGCTTTCATCGTGGCTCCGCTTTTCCAGCGAAACAGATCGAGCGTCACCGAGATTTCCCGAAAGCGGTGTCCAGTCACAGGCGGTTCGCTGTTCAGTTTTGACAGCGCTTGAAAGCCTAATTGATCCAACACGCGATGCGTCACATCCGTGCAGCGATTCCAGGGCGGCGTGAACACTGGCGAAAACACTTCGCCGAAAGCCTGCTCCAAAACTTCCTTGCCGCGCGAAATGTCCGCCAGTTGCTCATCGAAGCTGCGACTGATGCCAAACTCGCACTTGCGTCCCTGCGATTCATGATTGACGTGTTGCCAGCCATGTTGATTCAGCTCGAACAAAGCGGGCTGAGCGTAAGCGCGTTGTCGCAGCAATTCGATGCCGGGTTCGGTCAGCCGCGCGGGGATGATTTCCAGATTGACTGGCGTTGAGGATTCTTCAAACAGGTGAAGCAGAGTTCGCAAGCAGGCTTCGTCTTCGTCCACGTCGTCGTTACGAAAAAAGACGTTGACCGTTCGTTGCCGCTCGCTCAACCGGTCAAGCGTCAAGCGAAGCTGTTCGATGGCTTCTTTCATGACGCGGCTCCTTCTACCAGTTCATTCAATGCCCGCGCCGTGTTCTCTACGCCGTTCAAATCAACCGCGGCAATTGCGGGTTTCGGTCTGGCCAATGCCAGCAAGGCTTTTTCGGCCAACTTCGCCGGAGTGAGTTCTTCTTCGTGAATGACTTCGGCCAATCCCAGTTCGCGCAGTTTTTCGGCTCGTCGCGCTTGTTCTTCATTGCCGCCGCGCGTGAACGGATAAACGACGGCTCGCTGGCCTGCTGTGACTATGTTCATGCAGGTGTTGTAACCGGCCATGCTGATCGAAAGATCGGCGCGTTCCATGTACGCCGGAAAATCCGTCGTGTAACGCGAAAGCCGTATATTGGGACGGGCGGCGACTTTTTGCTCCATTCGTTGAAACTCTTCAGCGGCAGGATATGGGCCGGCAAAAATCAGCATGCGATGAGTATGCGTTTGGGCAATCAATTCGCTGGCGTCAATCGCGCAATCAATCAATTCACCGCCGACACGTCCGCCGCCAACGCTGACCAGAATCGTTTTCTCCTCGCCAACCAGAAATGGATCGCGCGAAGCTTCGCCATCGGATTTCGCAGGTTGAGCGACGTAACCCGTGTAACGAATCGGACAATTGATTTTGTCCAGACTGCCGAAGGTTTCGCCGAACGATTGCCAGCGCGGATCGGAATGAATCAACACCAGATCGAAAAATTGATTGATGCGCTGGCAAACGCGGTCTTCAAAGGTTTTCGGATCGCGCTGCCCGACCAGAATGTCGCGCACGCTGCACACGACTTTGACTCCGCCGTCGGCGCGCGCACGTTCCAACAACGGAATCAGTTCAAAGGCGAATTTCAATCGCCCAAACGGAAACAGTTCGATGACCAACACGTCCGGACGAAAGCTTTCATATTCGGCCAGCACACGTTCAGCGCGAATCTGTTTGATCTCTTCCAGCGTTTTCTGAGCGTCGAAGGTGAATAACTCGCTGAAGGTTTCATCGGATTTGATCGGCGGCAAATTGACCAGATCAACTTCGGCGGGCAATTCGAATCCCGGAACGATCTGCCCGCCGTTCAAAAACCGCACGTCAAACTCGTTCAGCCCGCGCACGATTTCCATGCTGCGAACCAGGTGCCCCATTCCCAGCAGATATTGGCAGTAAAACAATAATTTTCGTTTCGGGGTCATACAATTCAACGCCTAACATTGGTCAAAAAGTTTTTTCAGCGCCAATACATTTCGTTGAACGTCGAAATTACGGCACACCGTCTGACGAGCGGATTCGCCTAATCGAGTTCGCAATGCCGCATCGTTCAACAACGTTTCCAGCGCGATGGCCAAACTGGCGGAATGTTGCGGCGGAATCAGCAACCCGTTGACGTCATTTTCAATCAATTCAGGAATGCCGGAAATCGGTGTTGAAATCACCGGCAATTTCATCGCCATCGCTTCCACCAATACGTTCGGAATGCCGTCGCGGTCGCCGTCCGCTAACACCTGACAAGGTAAAGCGAAGATCGTCGCCCGCTCGTACACAGCCACCAATTCTTCCTGCGTCATTGCCGATTGCAAGGTTACAGTCTGTTCCAGCTTCAGTGCGGCGATCAAACTTTTCAGCTTCTCTTGTTCGGTTCCTGCTCCGCCGATGATCTGACAGTGAAATTCGTGTCCGCGATCTTTCAGCGCGCGGCATGCTTCGATCAAAAAATGAAAGCCTTTTTTCTCGACCAATCGCCCGACCGAAAGAATCAGGGGCACATCAGGCTTCACCGAATGTTCCGACGGCACAAACCGCGATAAGTCCAACCCATGATAAATCGCGTGCAACGGCGTTTGCGGCGGTCGCAGCCGATTCAGATACGCATGGTTCGCTCGCGTGCAGGTGACGGCAAATCGCGCGCGCCGAAATTTGAGCGGCAACAAATCTCCCGGATTCATGTCCTGCCGGTAAATGTCTTTGGCGTGCGCGGTGAAACTGAAAGGCACGCCGCACATACGGCTGGCCAACATCGCCACTTCCGTCGCCCCATGACAAAAATGCGCGTGCAGATGGCGAATGCGCCCGGATTCCAAAACAGCCAATGCGATGAATCCGGCTTGCAAAAACTGTTTCAGGAAATTGCTGCGGCGATATTTCACTCCCAGCGTCACGGCCTCCATCAACGCTCGCAAATACGCCAGCGGGCGACGGCGAAACAGTTTCCAATTGCTGGCGGCGAACAGCGGCAGATTTCGTTTCAACGAAGCGAGCAGAGTGGTTTCTTCGCTGGGTGGCGCTTCGGGCAGATAAGTGATGCGAGCGCGAATCTGGCTGATGACGCGATGCGGTTTTTCGTATTCCGGCTTTTTCAGCGAAAAGACAGAAATTTTCAAACCGGATTGTTCCAGCCAGAAAATTTCATTGAGGATGAATGTTTCCGACGTGCGCGGATAACCTTTGAGAATGTAACCGATCTCTTCTGGCATGTGCGACGTTTGGACAAGCGGTTACTTGCGCGGCGTCTTACGCAACGAGGAAGGAGAAATGGAAATTATATTCAGGTCGCGCCACAGCAATTCGACAAAACGGGCGTCTGCCACCTTGGTTTTACGCCTGGGAAACAGGTTCGACCATCCCAAGCCCGGCAATCGCGGTAATTCGTCGCCAGCGCGCGCTTCGACGGCGGCGCGGTAATCAGTGTCCTGTGGATTGATTTCGTAAGCGGCGCGGAAATGTTCGCGGGCTTCGTGGGTGCGGTTCGATTGCCAGTAAATGAATCCCAAACTGTATTGAGCAATATCGAATCGTGGGTCGAGCCGGACGGCTTTTTGCAGATGTTTGAGCGCCTTGTCCGTGCTTCCTTGTTCCCAATACGTACGCCCGACCAGATAGTGCATTTCCGGCGTGGGATTGAGCGACAAGGCGCGTTTCAAATGCACCAGCGCCTGATCGAGTTTTCCTTCGCGCACCAGCAATCGTCCCATGCCGTAATGCGCGGCGAACGAGTTTTCGTCCATCGTCAAGGCGCGTTGCAGATGAATCTTGGCCGATTCCGCTTCGCCTTCGTCGCCGCTGAGCAATCCCAGCAACAACCGCGCGCCAAAATGATCGGCATGAATGTCCAGCGCGCGCCGCAGATTGATCGCCGATTCCAGCGATTTGCCCAGATGGAAATAATACTCGCCGACGGTGAAACTCAATTCGGCGTTGTTTTCGTCCATTGCCAGCGCGGTTTCCAGCAATCGCAACCCGCGCCGCGTGCGGCCTTCGGTAATCAACAGCGTGCCTTCTTCCACCAGGTCAATGAACTCTTCGCGCTCCGTTCCTCGATAAGCGGAAATGATGTGTTCGCAACGGTCGTCCAATCGCTCGCGCTCGGCGGTTTCTTCGTAATGGCGAACCACGCGGTTGCGCCATCGCTGTTCCAACTCTTCGGGATTGACTGCGCGAACGTCGGTCAGCAATTCCGTCAGGGCTTCCAGCATCATGTGATCGTAAAAACTGCCGGTCGCCTGTTGCTGCGCCAGATCGAGCAATTGTTCAAACCGTTCGTTCGAACGTTGCAACGCCGATTCCAAAGCGCTGATGCGTTCCAACAAATGCTCTTCCAGCGAATCTCCGACCTCGAACCCACCTGCGTTGTACGGACGCGAAATCACCAGCAGATACGTGCCACATTCCTGGCAATAATCCACATCGTTTGGGTTCGCTTTTTTGCAGCGTTGACAGAAAATCATTTCTTCGTAGTCAAAAGTAGTCGGGAGTCAAAGACTGACTCCCGACTACTTACCGTTCCACAGCCAAAGCAACGGCATTGCCGCCGCCCAAACACAAACTTGCGATGCCGCGTTTGGCTTCGCGTCGAATCATTTCGTGCAGCAGCGTCGTCAGCACGCGCGCGCCAGAAGCGCCAATCGGATGACCGAGCGCGACCGCTCCGCCGTTGACATTCACCTTGTTGGCATCGAGTTCCAGTTGCTGAATCAATGCGACGGATTGTGACGAAAACGCTTCGTTCAATTCAAAGAGATCAACATCGGCCAGATTCCAACCGGCTTTTTTCGCCACCGTCCTGACGGCTTCGACCGGAGCCATCATCACCAGTTTCGGTTCGATACCCGAAGTCGCCTGCGCCACAATGCGAGCCAGCGGCGCACGGCCAAGTTTGGCGGCCAGCGATTCCGAAGTCACGACCAAAGCGGCGGCTCCGTCGTTGATCGTCGAAGCGTTGCCCGCCGTCACCGTGCCATCTTTACGAAACGCCGGTTTCAGTCTGGCCAGCGATTCGATTGAAGATTCGGCGCGCGGCCCTTCGTCTGTGTCGAAGATGATCGGCTCGCCTTTGCGTTGCGGAATTTCGACCGGGCAAATTTCCGTTTTGAAGCGACCGGCCTGAATGGCGGCAACGGCTTTCAACTGTGAATTGACTGCATACTCATCCTGCTGGGCGCGCGTGATGCCGTATTTTTCCGAAACGACTTCGCCGGTTTCGCCCATGTGCCAACCGTCAAAGGCGCACCACAATCCATCGTGAACCATGGCATCCACAATTTCGCCATTGCCCATGCGATACCCGTCGCGGCCTTTCGGCAACAAATAAGGAGCGTTCGACATGGATTCCATGCCTCCGGCGACGATGATGTCGTTATCGCCGAGCGCGATGGATTGCGCAGCCAACATGACGGACTTCAACCCTGAACCGCAAACTTTGTTGATGGTCATGGCTGCGACTTTGTCGGGAAGCCCGGCTTTCAGCGCAGCCTGTCGCGCTGGATTTTGCCCAAGCCCGGCTTGCAGCACACAACCAAGTATGACTTCGTCAATCTGGTTGGCTTCAAGCCCTGCGCGTTCGATGGCTGCGCGGACGGCGATAGAACCGATTTGCGGAGCAGTGAATGGTTTTAGGGAACCCTGGAATTTGCCAATGGCAGTGCGAGTGGCGCTGATGATGACAGGTTGTTGCATGACTTCGAATCCTCAATACAAATAAGCGAACAATTTATTGTGCAAAGAAACGTTCGCTTGAACGAAAGCGATTATAGCGGCGATGAAAGTCGAGTCAAACAACTCTTCCCCTGCTTCAGCAAGCGCAAGACACAGATTCGCCGAGTTGATTTTGATGATGTTTGGTTCCTTGCCTGCGCTGCGACTCACAGTCAAAGCACACTCTATGATTCCGGGAGTTTGACCATCTCGCGTGCGGCAATCCACAATCCACAACTATTATGATGAACCTGCCCAATCTACTCACACTGTTGCGAATCTTCATCGTGCCGTTATTGGTGGTGGTGCTGCTGACGAAATTTTCCGAAGATTACGTCGGATTGCCGCAGCACATCGCAGGCGTGAGTTTGTTTTTGCTGGCAGCGACCACCGACGCTGTTGACGGATGGTTGGCGCGCAAACGCGGACAGGTTTCCAAATTCGGCACGCTGCTCGACCCCATTGCCGACAAACTGCTGATTTCCGCCGCGTTCATTTCGCTGGTCGAAAACAGTCTGGCTCCGGCGTGGGCTGTGGTGATTGTCATCGGGCGCGAATTCGCCGTTTCAGGACTGCGCGCGGTCGCCGCCACAGAAGGCTGGACGATTCCGGCGTCGAAAGCAGGCAAGTTCAAAATGTTTTCTCAAGTCGTGACCATAGCGTTTTTGATTACCTCGTCGGTGGATGGCGCACCGCCAGTGGAAACCAAAGTGTTTCCGATCATTCAATTCTGGACGGTGCCGGAAATGGGAACCGCGCTCAGTCATTTGTTCGGCCCGGAGGAAATGAACTGGCTGGATTGGCGCGTGCTGTTTTACGGCATTGGACGCGGATTGTTATGGCTGGTCGTCGTTTCTTCGTGCTGGTCCATGTACGGATATTTCCGAGCTTTTTATCTGAACCAGTCCAACGCTGGTTCAGAACCAAATACGCCCACGAAGTAACACAAAGAACATCGAAGCTTTTTGACAGGGTTCACCTGATTTCGGGACACATTTTGGAATGCAGCAGCTCCATGATGTTGCAGCGAATTCATCATTGAGCTTCCTGACACCCGATACCCAATACCTGAAACCTGACTTTTACTAAAAACAGCGTTTAACCAAATCGGTTTTCGGGTTTTCAGGTGTCAGGTAAGAGGGATCAGGTATCAGGTTCGAATTCGCCAACCACACCTCAGACATACTGAAGTCCCAAAAGTGGCATGGCATTAGCAAGATTCACCAGATTTTTTTTCCGGGATAAACCGATCAGCTATCAATTCTGTCAATCCTGAAAGCCAATCCTGTTTTGACTTTCTTCGTGCGCAGTCGTGGAAGAATTTTTTGAGGACAAAGATGATTTTCGAATACAAAGGCAAACGGCCACGCATCGGCCAGAACGTATTTATCGCTCCGAACGCCACGATCATTGGCGATGTCGAACTCGGCGACGGAGTCAGCATCTGGTACGGCGTCGTCATTCGCGGCGACGAAGGCCGCATCGTCATTGGGCGCGGTTCCAACGTGCAGGATAATTCGGTCATTCACACGACGCCGGAAATTCCCACCATCATCAAAGAAGACGTGACCATCGGCCACGGAGCCTTGCTGGAAGGCTGCACCATCGAAAATGGCGCGGTTGTCGGCATGGGTTCGATCGTGTTGCACCAGGCCGTTGTCGGCGAACAGGCGATGACAGCCGCAGGCAGCGTCGTCACTCCCGGAACTGTCATTCCGCCGCGAATGCTGGCCGCCGGTTCGCCCGCCACGGTCAAAAAAGAACTTTCCGGCGGCGCGCTTCGTTCAGTTGAACACAGCACCAAGGCGTATCATCATTTGTGCGAAGAATATCGCGCTCAACGACTTGATGACCCTTCGACTGCCAAGTGATAGCTCAACAGATTTCACACTATCGCATTCTGGACAAACTCGGCGCAGGCGGAATGGGAGAAGTTTACCTGGCCGAAGATTTGAGACTTGGCCGTAAGCTGGCGCTGAAAATCCTGCCCGCAGAATTCACCAAAGATCAGATGCGAGTCGCGCGCTTTCAACAGGAAGCGCGCGCGGCTTCGGCGCTCAACCATCCGAACATCATCACCATTTATGAAATCGGCGAAGAATCCAGCGTGCATTTCATCGCCACCGAACACATCGCAGGACAAACACTGCGCCAGTTTATGCGCTCCGACAGAATGGACTTGCGCGAAGCTCTGGACATCGCCACGCAAATCGCTTCTGCATTGCAAGCCGCTCACGAAGCCGGAATCACTCACCGCGACATCAAACCCGAAAACGTCATGATCAGACCTGACGGTTACGTCAAAGTGTTGGATTTCGGCCTGGCCAAGTTGACCGAACCAGGAAGGAGAGAGGAAGAGACAGAGGGATTGAGAGAAAGAGGGACTGAGCAAGTGACGCTGATTTTGCCGGTTGAACAAAACCTTTCAGTCCAGCCCTCAACCTCTCCGTCCCTCAATCCCTCCGTCCCTCAGTCTCCGCTCTCAACGCCCGGCATGCTGATGGGAACTGTCACTTACATGTCGCCCGAACAAGCGCGCGGCCTGACAGTGGATGCGCGCAGCGACATTTTCAGTTTGGGAGTGGTGCTGTACGAAATGCTGACCGGGCGCGTGCCGTTTGACGGAGCGACCACAACCGACGTGCTGGCGGCGATTTTGCATCTGGAAACCGCTCCGCTCAGTCGCCACCTGCAAAACGCGCCTTCGGAACTGGAAATCAGTCTGCGCAAAGCGCTGGGCAAAACTTACGAAACTCGTTACCAGACAATTCATCTTTTCCTGAACGATTTGAAAAGCGTCAAACAAAAGTTGGATTTTGACGCCCAATTCGCGCGCTTCAGCCAGGAATCGTTTCCGAAAAAGACCGGCCAGGAACTCAGCGAAGCCTTGACTGTCGAACTTCGCACCGACGAATTCATTTCGCCATCGGGGCGATTGCGCCAACGACACAGCAGCCAGCAGATCGAATCGCTGGCGATTCTGCCGATGGAAAATGCCAGCGCCGATGCCGGGATGGAATATCTGTCCGATGGCATCACCGAAAGCATCATCAACAGTTTGTCGCAACTTCCCGGTCTGCGCGTCGTGCCGCGCTCGACCGTGTTTGGCTACAAAGGCCGCAAATCCGATCCGCAGAAAACCGGCGAAGAATTGGCCGTTCACGCCGTGCTGACTGGTCGAGTCATTCAGCTTGGCGATTCGCTGATCGTCAAAACCGAACTGATTGATGTCGCGCGCGCTTCGCAATTGTGGGGCGAAGAATACCGCCGCAAACTGACAGACATCTTTGCTTTGCAAGACGAAATTGCCGAAGAAATCAGCCAAAAATTGCGAGTACACGTTTCCGGCGAAGACCGCGAACGGTTGCGAAAGCGATACACGGACAACATCGAAGCTTATCACCTGTATTTGAAAGGCCGGTATTATGTCGGCAAACGAACGCCGGAATGGATTCGCAAAGGCGTCGAACACTTTCAGCAGGCGATTGATCTCGACCCGAATTACGCGCTGGCGTATTCCGGCTTGGCCGAAGCTTACGGCTTTCTGGCGTCTTCGACCGGAGGCCAACCGCCGCGCGACGCTTACCCGCTGGCCAAAGCCGCCGCGCTGAAAGCTCTGGAACTGGACGACACCCTGGGCGAAGCGCATTGTTCGCTGGGATTTTTCCGCTTGCTGTTCGATTGGGATTTCGCCGCCGCCGAAACCGAATTCAAACGCGCCATCGAACTCAGCCCGAATTTCGCCAACGCCTATGACGGTTACGGCTTTTACCTGAAAGCGACCGGCCAGCACGAAGCCTCCATCGAAGCCTGCAAACGCGCGCAGGAATTGGAACCGCTGTCGCTGTTTCTCAGTCTGAGTTTGGGCTGGGCATATTACTTCGCGCGGCGGTACGACGAAGCCTTGAAACAAAGCACCAAAGTGCTGGAAATGGATCCGAACTTCGGCTTCGCTTACTGGCACCGAGGCATGGTGTACATCCAGCAGCAAAATTTCACCGAAGCCATCAACGCCTTTCGCAAAGCCATCAGCCTGTCAGGAGCCATCCCAACCTTCATCGGGTATCTGGGCCACGCCAGCGCCCGCGCAGGAAAACACCGCGAAGCCCGCCAAATGCTCGCCCAACTGGAAAGCCTGTCGAAAAAACAATACGTCCCCTCTTACCTGATGGGCATGATTCACCTGGGGCTTGGCGATTTGAATCAAACGCTGGACTGGCTGGAAAAAGCTTATGAGGAACGCTCCGGCGTCATGGCTTTTATGCGCGTGGAACCGCTGCTGGATCAAGTGAGAGCGGATTCAAGGTTTGCTGAGTTGCTGGAGCAGATGGAGGACTGAAGGCAAAGATTGCCGCGATTGAGCAGCGAAACTATACTGGCCCTGTCTTGCAAAATTTCTTACGAGGTCGTCTCTTCCGAGTGCGACAGATGAACACTGGGTAAAACCTTGAGGCGTCAGACCTGCAGAGACGATGCGGTTCATCTTAGTACTCCGCAATTTAGCGATTCGAGAAAAAGTCAATCTGACTAATCTTGAGGAGCTAACATGCGAAAGGAAGTATTTACTCAATGGTGTGAATCAATAATCCCGCCCATTATCTGGCGTAAAGCGCGGAGAATGATTCGCCAAGTGCTGCCGATAATACAATTATTGGCAGCCTTGCTCGCCATTACAGTGGCTACTAAAACTCTTGGGTGGTGGTAGCCAGCGCAAGGGATAGCAGGATAAAACTTGTTATCCCTTGTTGCTTGATGACATGAAAAAGCACGGCTTTGTCATTGATACGAACGTTCTCGTTTCCGCGCTCAAATCCAAGCGTGGCGCGTCGTATAAAATCCTGTCATTGATGCCGACGGGCAAGTTCGAGTTCCATCTTTCTGTGCCGCTGGTATGTGAATATGAATCGGTTTTGAAGCGTAGCGACCTGAACCTGACATGGACAACGGATGAGATTGACGAACTGTTGGATATCATTTGCTTGTTTGGTGTCAAACACGAGATTTGGTATTTATGGCGACCTCTGCTGCAAGACGCCGGAGATGAGTTTGTTGCGGAAGTGGCTGTAACGGCGCAAGCCGAAGCAATCGTCACGCAGAACATCAGAGACTTCAAAGGCATGAACAAATTCGGCATCGAAGTGCTGACCCCAAAAGAGTTTTTGCAAAGAATAGGAGAAGCAAAATGAGCGCAATTACCATCAATGTTCCCGATTCGCTTTTCGACAAGATCAAAGAAGTGGTCGCAAAAGATCGAAGCACGCCAGAACAGTTTGCGCTGCTCGCCGTGGCTGAAAAATTATCGAGCGTTGTCACTGTTGAATATCTGGAGGAAAGAGCGAAACGGGCAAAGCTGGAAAGATTTGAGCAGTTGCTGGCAAAAGTGCCGGACGTTGAGCCGGAAGAAAGCGACCGCCTTTAACCAAAAACGCGCCAAGCATTCACCTCGCACGCAGAGACTTCAGAGCGAAAACATGGCAAAAAGTAAAAAAGAACGCGACCCAATCCCTGAGAAATTCAAATCCATCGAAGAAGCGGCGAAGTTCTGGGATACCCACGATCTCGGCGATTATTGGGATTTGACCAAAGAAGCGAGCTTCGACGTGGGTATCAAACGGCGGGTGTTTCTGACAGCCTTGGAGCCGGAACTGGCTAAAGGCTTAGCCGAATGTGCTTACCAGCAAGGCGTGTCTACGGAAACGTTGATCAACGGCTGGCTGAGCGAAAAGCTTCGGGCTGTGACGCATAACAACTCATTGGCGACATAACGGGGTGGAATGAAGATAGATGGCGTTATCTGGCTCAGAGACATTGTGGACAAGTTGGCCTGGAAGCATCAGGTTGACCAGGACGAAGTTGAAGAAGTGCTGGATAACCGTCCCAAAATTCGCTTTGCCAAAAAAGGCGAGCGAAAAGGCGAAGACGTTTATATGGCTTTAGGTCAGACTTACGCTGGCAGATACCTGGCTGTGCTCTTCATCTACAAAAAGACGAAAGAAGCATTGATCCTGAGCGCCAGAGACATGTCGAATAAAGAAAGGAAGCAATATGGCAAAAAGTAAAGCAAAGACATTGCCTGAACTGAACTCGACCGATGAGTTGGTGGAGTTCTTCGAGACCAATGACATGGCCGATTACTGGGAACAGATGCCGGAAGCCGATTTTGAGATCAAGATCAAAAGAAGAAAGCATCTCATCGCTCTGGAAGAAGATGTCATCACGCAGGTGACCCGGATCGCTAAAGCAAAGAAGGTTTCGTCCGAAGCACTGATAAATGCCTGGCTGAAAGAAAAGTTGCTAAACGCCAGCTAGTGTGGCTGTTGCGGCGTCGGAGCTTTCCAGTCTGCTGGAAACAGTTCATCTACTGTGGTCGCCGAAAAATTCGCAGCGGCTTTTGAAAGCCTTGCATCGCGCTCAGGCGCACAAAGAGAGGGATTATGACCACACTACTTGAACGAGCATTTACAAAGGCTGCCCAACTGCCAGTTGAACAGCAAAACGTCGTCGCCACATTGCTTCTCCGCGAGATGGAATCCGAGGAGCGGTGGGCAGAACTTTTTGCCAAGTCGCAAGACGCGCTATCTGAACTGGCGGATGAAGCATTGGCAGAATTCGAGCGCGGTGATTGCCTTGCGCTGTCCTCACTAACGACTTAGCATCCCGAATATGAACTACAAAGACATCATCACAATCGAACCCGGCAAACGCGGCGGAAAGCCTTGTATTCGCGGGATGCGAATCACGGTTTACGACGTGCTGGAATATCTGGCTTCAGGAATGACGCACGAAGAAATTCTTGATGACTTTCCATATCTGACAGAAGAAGACATTCGCGCGTGTCTTAGTTACGCCGCTGACCGGGAAAAAAGCTTGATGGTAGTACCCGCTTGAAACTGCTTTTCGATCACAATTTGTCGCCAAAGCTGGTGAAACGCCTCAGCGATTTGTTTCCCGATTCAAGCCACGTTTACTGGCTAGCCTTAGATAGGCGAGACGATAAAATCATCCGCGAATATGCCAGACAGAATGACTTTGCCATCGTCACCAAAGACAGTGATTTTAGCGATTTATGCTTGCTGCTCGGCTTTCCGCCCAAAGTGATTTGGTTGCGAATCGGTAATTGCAACACATCAACCATCGAAAATTTGCTGCGAAGTCACGCTAACGACATTCTCTCCTTAGCCGATGACCAGATTGTTGGTGTGCTGACATTATTCTGATCCCACAATGCAGCCTCTTCCCATAGATTCTCTGCTCCCTGAAATCGTCGCCAAGTTGCGGCGATCCTCGAACCTGATTCTCGAAGCGGCTCCGGGCACGGGCAAAACGACGCGCGTGCCGTCGGCGTTGCTGGATGCCAATAGTTGAACTGGCTGAGCGAGCTTGGAATTATTGAAGCTTAGTCGAAACTACGCGCCGGACTTACCGATGGATTTCTGGCCTGATTTTTGTTTATGACTGAGCGGATGATTCAGCCGGAATCACCAACAGAGTTCAGAACTTTGCGAGCGGCGTCTGCCGATGTCAGAACCGGGATCACTTCGAAATCCACCAAATCGTTCCAATTCTCCATCCATTCGTCCAGCAAGGCGCGGTCGTCAGTTTCCATCACCTGAAAACACCGATGACAGGGCACGTCCACCCAACTGGCCACGTAGTTCAACCCCGCCGGGGCCAGTCGTCCGCGTTCCTGAAAACGTTGGTAAACCGGCAAAGCGTTTTGCTGTTTGAAATGTTCAATCACCAGATACAGCATTTTCGGAATCTGTCAGGTCGGCCATTGGAAACAGAGGTTGTATCCATCGGGGTCGGTCAGATACAACTGCTTCATCCCATACGGAGCAATGCTTGGCGGATTCGGCGCAACGCCCGCAGCTTGCAAATGAGCGTAGGCCGCATCCACATCCGGACAGCCGAAATATAAACAAGTGTCGCTGTGAGCAAAATTCCTTCGGGCGTCGGGAACCGGCGGACGATCCGGTTTTTCGTAAATCGTATTGAGCATCAAATACAAGCCTTGCAGCCGCAACATCGCCCAATCGCAATCATCGCCCGGCGGAGCCGATTCGACGACTTCAAAGCCGAGTTTGTCGCGGTAAAACGCGATGGACGTCGGCATATCGAACACCTGAATCAATGGCGTCAGGCTTTGGATTTCAAGAGCCATATTGACCTCGCAATCAGTTTTGCCGTTCGCCCAGACAATAACAAAGTCCGTCCGGCGCGATGACGAAAAACACTTTCCAAGCGGTGTCGCCGTGTTGGTCAATTCGGAAATCCGCTTTTTCGTTGCTCAATCCATTCGACTTCAATTCGGCAAAGGCCGTTTCGACATTGTCCACCTCGAAAAAACAACCATCCTGGGTCGGGTCGCCTCCGTTTTCGGCCAGGCCGATGTGAACGCCGTCGCGCCCCAACACTGCTGATTTGCCAGGCGATTCGCTGCGCGCGATCAGCCGAAATCCCAGCACCGTTTCATAAAACGGAATGGCCGTTTCGACATCGGCCACCGGCAAATTCATTTCGTCAGCCTGATACGGCCAGACGTTTTTGAAAACAGACTTCATGGATAACTCCTATTGTTCAACCAGCGTTTTCAACGCTCGGACTTTGTCAGCCAGCACGATGCCGTCAATGCTCTGCTCTTCGCGGACGGCTTTGCCGACGTGGAATTCGCGTATGCCAGCGGGTTTCAGCAAGCGAATGACTTCGGCATCGGTTCCGCCGCCAACCAGTATTTCCAGTTCCGGTTGAGCCAATCGCTGCCAGACGGCAAAACGTTCGACTTTGTCCGCCCAATCGCCGCTGCCTCCGCTGGTCAAAATACGGTCAATCTGCGCGTGACGTTTCAACTCGACGATGGCTGTTTGATGGTCTGGTAATTCTTCTACGGCGCGATGAAAAGTCGCTTTCAAGTTTGGCGCTGCCGCCAACACGCGCGCCAACAGATCGTGGTTGATGGCCTTGCCGCCGGATTGCAAAAACCCCAGCACCAATCCATCCACGCCGAATTCGGCAAAGCTTCGCGCCGCGTCGCAGAGTCGTTCGATTTCGCGTTCGTCACGGACTTCAAAGGGTTCGCTTTCGCGCACCATTACGCGCAACGGAAGTTTGACGCGCGCGGCAATCTCCTCCACCATTTCGGGCGGCGGAGTCAGTCCGCCGACTTCGTAATGGCTGATGATTTCCAATCGGTCGGCGCCGCCGGCTTCGGCGGCCATGGCGTCTTCGACCGAACAGGCAATCACTTCCAGCAAACACGATTGAATCAAATCATTTCCTCATCGGTTTTTTGGGGTCGCGGGTATCTGTGTTTGAGCCGTCAAAAGATTGACAGCAACAAGCAACTAACTTAGCCTTTGCCCGCTTTCCTACTGTATTACCGTCACTCTCACAACCGCTGATTAACCCCGCTTCCCGGTTATTGGCTTTATCCTGGGAAGCCTTCACCAGGAGAACATTCATGAAATTGAACGCCCCTACTCAAACGTTTTGGCTGGTTTCCGTAATTCTGGGCGGCGTGGGAATCCTCTCCCATTTCGTCCGTATTCAGACTATCTCCACTTATTCCTTCGAGCTGTTGGCGTTGGGATTTATCATTTTGGTCATTGCCACATTGCTCAAAAAAGCGTAGCCGACCGCAAGCGTATGTGACCATTCAACAGGCTGACAGAGAGTGTTGGTCAGCCTGTTGAATTTGGGCGAGAGGCTACGGTTTTTCTTTCTTTTTCAATTTATCCAGCACGCCTTTCAGCAAATCCGCCGGTTTCTTTTCGGCGGGCTTGGCTTCTTCGGGCTTGTTCGGATCTGTGGTGGCGGTTTCGCCGGGTTTTCTCAGGAACTGGTCAACCAAACCTTCCTTCAACTTCTCTTTCGCCTTCGCCTGCAACATAGTGGAATTCAATCCGAACGCGGGTTGAGTCAGCGAACCGGACATTCTAATCGGCAACACGATTGCGCCCTGATCCATGAAGAAATTGCCGACAACTGCATTGACGCTGGTTCCCAGCGTAATGGGCAATCTGCCGCCGCCTTCGCCGCCTTGCCCGCCGCCGGGCATCACTCGTTTGGTCAGCGCCGGGCTGAGTTTCGCCAGAATGTCGTAACTGACCGTAGGGTTGTCGCCCAACTGCATCCAACCGTCGCCGTTGACCTGCATATCGTCCATCACCAATTGCAACGCGTCGGTGGTCAGCTTGCCTCGATCAAATCGCAAATTGGTTCGCAACGAACGAAACGCTGATCCTGCGCCGCCGGTCGGCAGATTGACCAGCTTGCCCAACATTTCGACCTGCTTCATCAAATCGAAACTGCCGAATTTGCCGTTGCTGATGGAAATGAATCCGTTGCCGGTCAACGATTGCGCCATGCCTGCGGCGTCGTTGCGTCCGCGAATGTCAATCGTGCCGTCGGCTTTGCCGTAGATGGAACTGGCCGAACCGGACGAAGCCGCCAAAAACTGGTTGATGTCCAATCCGCCGAATTTGCCGTTGAGCGCAATTTCCGGCGTGCCGTTCTGGTCAATTCGCATGGAGCCTTGATAATTGCCGCCATACAGTTGCAGCGACAGCGGATTGAGCAAAATCACGTTGTTCGCCATCACCACTTTGGCCTGCACGTTCGAAGCCGTGATCGAATCCAGCAAGACTTTGCCAATTGACACCTGGCCTTCGCCGCGAATCGGCGTTGATGCCTTGCCGGATTTCGATTCCGCCATCGCCCCCTGCAATTCGGCGACGTTGAGTTGGTTGGCGCGCAGATCGAAACCAAGCGCGGGCGCGTTGAAATTTTTGACCGTCAGCCAGCCATTGGCCTGGCTGGAACCAAGTTGCGCTTGCAGATTGTCAATGCGCGCGCTGTCGCCGGTGAAGGCAAGATCGGCGTTGGCCACTTCGAGCGGTTTTTTCAGCGACGAGGGTTGCAATCGCGCACCTGACAATTTGCCTTGACCGTTGATCTGCGTAGCGGCGGCTTTCGCGCCGAGTTCGGTATCAATCGTCGCTGTCAGATTGGCGGTTCCGCTGCCGGTCACATCCGGTCGCGCGCCAAATGATTCGGCGATCTTCAACAAATCCTCCACCTGAGCGCCGCTGGTCGAAATTTCCAGATGCGCGCGCGGCGCTTTGTTCGCCGAACCGTAATCACTGAGTTTCAAGCCGCGAAAATCCACAGTCGTTTTCGACAACACGGCGCGAAAAGGCGAAGCCGTGATGGCTTGCGGGTCGGCGTTCAACTTCAATTCGGAAATCTGTATCGCTTGCGGCAAAGAGGAACTCTGGAACTTCAAATCCCGAATGTCGGCCTGGCCATTGGCTGCGAAGTTGTTCTGGTCGCCAGTGACTTTCAGATTGATGGTGGCGGCTCCGCTGGCTTTGGTTCCTGGCGGCGGGCCAAAACCGAATGCGTAGGCTGATTCCAGCAAACTGTCCAGCGCCATGCGGTCGCCTTTCAATTGCAGATCAAACATCGGCGCGGCGGGCAGTTTCGTAATCAGGCCGGTAATACTGGCCGCCGTGTTGCCGAGTTTGACATCGGCCTGATCGAGTTTCAGCGACAGTTCGGATTCCTTTTCCGATTTCGGTTCGGATTTCAGCAGCAGCTTGAATGCGGCTTCGAGCGGTTGTTTGGCGGCTTCGACCCCTTCCAACAATCGCAACTGTTCGGCTTTGATATCGCCGCTGGCGTTCAATCCATCGGCGAGTTTGCCGGCCAACGTGGCATCTACGGTCAATTTGCCCGCGCGCGGAGACTGCGTTCCGGCCAGCGCTTCGAGGCTGGAAATTTCCACGGCATCCATTTTCAAACGCGCGTCAATCGGCGTGCGGCTGGCATCGGCGCGATCAATCGGCCCTGCGCTTCCGGCCACTTCCAGCCTTCCGGCTTTTTCGCCGGGCATGACCAATCCGACAACAAAATCGAACGAGCGGCTGGGCGAAAAATCGTCCAGCGAAACATTCACGCCAGTGTAGCTTTTTTCGACGGCTGGTTCCGCGCTGCGATCAATCAGCTTGAAACTGCCGTTGGTCAGCAGCAAATCGAACGGCGCTTGTTCACTGCCCGGCCCAGATTCCTGCAACGGTTTGAGCGTGCTCCAATTCCATTTGTCGGCGGCGACCTTGATGAGCGTCACGTCCGGTTCGATCAGTTCGATGCCCGAAACTTCCGGGTTGCCACGCAACAAAGACATCAACCCCATCTGCAACCGAACGGATTTGGCGCGCACGAATTCGCCCTGCGCCAGTTGTGGATCGTCGCCGATGGCCAGATCGTCCACAGTCACTTTGACCGAAGGCAAGACGCGCAATCCGAGCTTGCCCAGGCTGACTTTGCGCCCCAGTTTTTGTTCCAACTGGCTGACAATCTGGCCGCGATAGGTGTTGACATCCAACACCAGCGGCAATGCCAGCAAAGCTACGAACAGCAATAACACCACGCCCACAAGCGCAATGACCGGTTTGAACCATCGAGACGTGCGAAAAGAATTCCAGTAGGAGGTCGGCATAATCATTTCCCGGATTGAAAGTTGATGGTTGAAAGTTGAAAGCAGCGTTAAATCAGATCAAGCAACATTGAAGCATTCACTTTTCGACAGGATGGCCAGGGGTTTTCGGCGGGATTTACAGGAATATATTTTTTCGGTGACATTCCGGTCACAATTGAATCCTGTTCATCCTGAAAAAATCTTGTCAATCCTGTTTCAAATCCTTTTGCTTCGGTTCAGCTTACTCGCAACTTCACAGAGATGCCACACCGCTCAGCCCGAACTTCGCCGTGTCAATTCCTCCAGCACCTTTGCATCGAGATGGCTGGTGGTTTTCATGCCCGGTTTGGCCAGATGAATCTGCTGCGCCAGTTTGGCGATCAATCCCGTCCAGCCGGTTTGATGGCTGGCGCCCAATCCCGCGCCGTTGTCGCCATGGAAGTATTCGTAAAACAGTATGTAATCTCGCCAGTACGGATCGTGATGGAATTTTTTCGCTGCGCCATTGACCGGTCGGCGTCCATCAGTATCGCGCGAAAAGATTTTCAACAACCGGCGCGACAGTTCTTCGGCAACCTGCCACAGGGTCAACATACGCCCGGAACCGGTCGGGCATTCGACCAGAAAATCGTCGCCCAGATACCAGTGAAATTTTTGCAGCGATTCGATAATCAGGTAATTGACCGGAAACCAGATGGGGCCGCGCCAGTTGGAATTGCCGCCGAACAAACCGGTTTGCGATTCCGCCGGTTCGTACCCCACACGGTGTTCGTGGCCTTCGACAATCAACCGATACGGATTGTCCTTGTGAAAGCGCGACAACGACCGTACGCCGTAGGACGACAAAAACTCCGTTTCATCCAGCAGATATTTCAACACAGATTTCAACCGTCGCCGATTGACCAGCGAAAAGAATCGCCGCACGCCCGTCGGAGTCGTCACCGATTCGATGTATTCGCCAAGCTCCGGCAGGTTGTTGATGAACCATTGCATTCGCCGTTTGAACCCCGGCACGCCGTCCAGCACTTCCGATTCCAGCGTTTCCACGGCAAAGAGCGGAATCAATCCGACCATCGAACGCACACGCATGGGAAAGCTGTTGCCATTGGGCAGATGCAATACATCGTAATAAAACCCGTCTTTGCGGTCCCACAGTTCGATGCCTTTGCCAGCCAGGTCGTTCATGGCGCGCGAAATGTAAACAAAATGCTCCAGAAACTTCGACGCAACGTCTTCATACGCCGGATTTTCCTTCGCCAGTTCCAGCGCAATGACCATCAGGTTCAGGCAATACATGCCCATCCAACTGGTGGCGTCAGATTGTTCAATCGTGCCGCCGGTCGGCAACTTGGCGCTGCGGTCAAAGACGCCAATGTTGTCCAAGCCCAGAAAGCCGCCTTCGAATACGTTGTTGCCTTCCTGGTCTTTGCGATTCACCCACCAGGTGAAATTCAGCATCAGTTTGTGAAAAACGCGTTCCAGAAACTGGCGGTCGGTGCGGCCATACTGTCGTTGTTCGATTCGATAAACGCGCCACGCCGCCCAGGCATGCACCGGCGGATTCACATCGCCAAACGCCCACTCATAAGCCGGAATCTGTCCGTTCGGATGCATGTACCATTCGCGCAGCATCAGAATCAGTTGTTCTTTGGCAAAGTCCGGGTCAACCAGCGCCAGCGGAATGCAATGAAACGCCAAATCCCACGCCGCATACCACGGATATTCCCACTTGTCCGGCATCGAAATAATGTCTTCGTTGTACAGATGTCGCCAGTGAGCATTGCGCCCGGTCAACCGTGAAGCCGGCGGGTCGGGTTGCGCCGTATCGCCGCGCAACCAGCGCCGCACGTCGTAAAAGTACCATTGCTTGCTCCACATCAACCCGGCAAAGGCCTGACGCTGAATGCGTTTGGTGTCATCGCTCGCGTTGGGCGGTTCCAACTTTCGATAAAACTCATCGGCTTCGTGTTTGCGCGCGGCGAAAATTCCCTCGAACGCTTCGCCCAACATCTCCGGCGCAGGCTCCGTCGTCGTCAGCCGCAATTTGATTGTCGCCGCTTTGCCCGGTTCCAGATTGAATTGATAACGCGCCGCGGCTTTGGTTCCCACCTGTTGCGGGTTGACCGCGTCGTGCGCGCCGTTGACGACGTAATCGTTGATGCCGTCTTTCGCGTAAGGCGTGCCGTGCGCTGTGATGTTCTGGGCTCCGTACAATCGGCGCAGATTGGTTTCGTTGTCAGTGAAAAGCAATTCAGGAGTTGACTGACAAACCAGCCAGCGCAGCGGCATTTCAAAATGGCGCAGCCGAATTGCCGAAGCCTGTCCTGAGAATTGATCGGAACGTTCATCGCGGCGCAATCTGGGTTCGCGCACGTCGTCGCCCCAACTCCACGTGTTGCGAAACCAGACCGTCGGCAACAAGTCGAGCCGCGCCGTTTCCGGGCCGCGATTGACCGCGGTGATGCGAATCAAAATGTCGTCCACGTCGGCTTTGGCGTATTCGACGAACACGTCGAAATACCGATCCTGATCGAACACGCCCGTGTCGAGCAGTTCGTACTCCGGCGCTTGCCGACCGCGTTGCCGCGATTCAGCCACCAATTGTTCATACGGAAACCGCGCCTGCGGATATTTGTACAGAAACTTCATGTACGAATGCGTCGGCGTGGAATCCAGGTAGAAGTAATACTCCTTGACGTCTTCGCCGTGACTGCCCTGTGGCCCGGTCAGGCCGAACAACCGTTCTTTCAAATACGGATCACGCCCGTTCCACATCGCCAAGGCAAAGCAGATCATTTGATGCCGGTCGCAGATTCCGGCAATGCCGTCTTCGCCCCAGCGATAAGCTTTCGACCGCGCGTGTTCGTGCGGAAAATAATCCCACGCCGTTCCATAAGGCGAATAATCTTCGCGGACGGTTCCCCACGCGCGCTCGCTCAGATAAGGCCCCCAGCGTTTCCAATACTTAGTGCGTAGCCTGGATTCTTCGAGTCGTTGTTCTTCGTGTGTCATAGATTTCACCATCAAAAATTGTGTTGAACCAGCGGGGTAAGGCTAACGTATGCTTGCCCGAACTCCCAACAAAAACTTTCAAAGGAACCGATGATGAGCAATTCTTTCCCGCTGGTGTTGATGGAAGACCTGACCAAAGTTTTCAAAAACGGCAAAGTCGAAACTCCTGTCTTGAATGGCATTGATTTAACCATCAATCGCGGCGAATTCGCAGTGGTTTTTGGCCCATCTGGCTGCGGCAAATCCACGCTGCTGGCGATTATGGGTTTGCTGGATTCGATGACGACAGGCGTTTATTGCTTCAATGGCCTGCCGGTGCAAGACCTCAAACTCGCCGACCGTGCGCGCATTCGCAACCAGGACATCGGTTTTGTCTTCCAGAATTTCAACCTGATCGGCGACATGTCTGTGTTTGAAAACATCGAACAGCCGCTCAGTTACGGCAAGATCGGCGCTTCAGAACGAAAAGAGCGCGTGATGGCTGTGCTGGAAAAAGTCGGATTGGCCGACCGCGCGCGCCAACGCCCCACTTCATTGTCCGGCGGACATCAGCAACTTGTTTCCATCGCCCGCGCCATCGTCGGCAATCCAACGGTCTTGCTGGCCGACGAACCGACCGGCAATCTGGATTCCGCCAGCGGCGAAATCGTCATGAATTTGTTGAAGCAGCTTCATGCCAACGGCACGACGGTTTGTCTGGTGACGCACGATTCGCGTTTTCTGCATCTGGCGGATCGGAAAATTCAGATGTTGGATGGAAAAATGATCGAAGAATAGGTTCAACGGCTGAAGACGTTTTTGCCATTCACAAACACCGCGTGCGGATGCTCCAGCCCTGCAAAGTACGCCAGTTCGCGGTAATCGTCGCAATCGTAAATCACAACATCGGCTCGCTTGCCCGGTTCCAGCGAGCCGATTTCTTTTCCTCTGCCCAAACTGTAAGCCGCGTTGATTGTCGCGGCGGTGATGGCTTCGGCGGGCGTCATTTTCATCTGCGTCGAAGCCAACGTCAGCGCCAACAACATCGAAACCACAGGTGAAGAACCGGGATTGAAATCCGTGGCGATGACAACGGCCAAACCAGCTTCAATCATTGCGCGCGCATTGGCGTATTTTTGCGAGCCAATCATCAGCACCGAACAAGGAAGCAAAACCGGCTGAACCATTGCGGATTGCAGATTGCGAATTGCGGATTGGTCGGCTTGCTCCAGATGATCGGCAGTGACGGCGCTGAGTTCAGCGGCTAAAGCTGAACCGCCGCCAAGCGACAATTGATCGGCGTGAACGCGCAGCTTCAAACCAAACTGTTTCGCCGCCGTCAAAATTCGCCGCGATTCTTCGACCGTAAACGCGCCGACTTCGCAAAAAACGTCGCAGAATTCGGCCAGGTTTTCCGTGGCAACGCGCGGCAACATCTCTTCAACAATCAAATCCACATAACCGCCGCTGTTGCCTTTGAACTCTTCCGGCACGACGTGCGCGCCAAGAAATGTCGGCACATAGCTGAGCGGCGTTTCGTTGTTCAATCGCCGAATCGCGCGCAGCATTTTCAATTCGTCTTCAACGGTCAGCCCGTAACCGGATTTGGCTTCGACGGTTGTCGTGCCGCACCGCAAAAACCATTCGGCGTAACGTTTCCCGGAAACAACCAACTCATCTTCGCTGACTGCGCGCGTGTTCCGAACCGTCGAACGAATGCCTCCGCCCGCCAAAGCGATTTGCTCATAAGTCGCGCCGCTGGCTCGCAACTCGAATTCATTGGCACGGTTTCCGGCAAAAACCGGATGCGTGTGCGCATCCACAAACCCCGGCAGCACGATTCGATTGGCGGCATCCACGACTTCGCAATCGGCGGTCAGCAGCGGTTCGATGGTCTCGCGCTTGCCGACCTTTTCAATTCTTCCCTCGCGAACCAGCATCGCGCCATTTTCGATGATCGAAAGTTCGCGCAGTTCTTCGCCAACTCGCGGACGCTGCGGTCCGGCCAGCGTGACCAGTTGCGAACAATTGATGATGGCCAGCGAACTCAAGCTTTCTTCCTCAGTCGAGTGACCATTCCGGCAGCGAACGACAGCAACACCGAAGCCGCAGACATGACCGTCGCGTCGGCAAGGTCGTTTTCAGGATCAATCTCGACCAGATCAATCGCGCGGACTTTCGCATGTTGCCCGCACAAAAACGCCGCGCGTTTCAATTCCCAGGGCGTCAAGCCGCCGGGGCGCGATCCGGGACACGCCGGAGCATAAACACGATCCAGCACGTCAATGTCGAAATCCACGTAAATGGCTTTGGTGCGTTCGGACAAATGCGCCAACGCGCCCGCGACCAAAGTTTCAAAATCGCGGCTGCGAACCTGTCCCATTGTGACAATGGAAATACCTACGTCGTGCGCGAATTCGGCATACGCGCCGGAATTGGCAAACCCTTGAATGCCGATTTGCACGATGTTGTCGCCCGGCAATCCGTCATTGAGCAATGCGCGCACAGGATTGCCATTCGTCAGGCCCTGATCCAGATCGCGCAGATCGAAGTGCGCGTCGAAGGTCAGCAAGCCGCAATCTTCCAGCGGCAAACCCAACCCGTGAACTCCGGCGCGGGTGATGCCGTTGTCGCCACCGAGCAAGACCGCCGCATCGGCATCGGTCAAACAGCTTTGAACGGCTTTGCTAAGCGGGTCGAACACTTCGGCCAGCGTCGCGTAGGAGAAATCCATGTTTCCCGTGTCGCGAACTTTCAACCATCGCAAATCGGCGGCGCTTTCGATGTCGAAGCAACTGAACTTTTTCAGAATCATGCGAATGGCGTCCGGTGCCAGATCGCATCGCCCCGGCGTGATCGAACCCAGCCGCACCGGAACGCCCAAAATCGCCAACGTGCCGAGCGTTTCAACGTAATGCTCACCCGCCAGCCAGACGCTGGCTCGCCGCCAGTTTGGATCGTTGAATAATGGCCCTGTGTCTACGTTCATTTATCCTCCGTTTGCGAATGCCGACATTAACCATTGGCCATTACGAATTAACCATTAACGGTAAGGGTAAAGAAAAGCATCTACCTGTCGGTTAATGTGCAATGGCGAATGGGTAATGGATAATTTTGACGATGCTGACTCAAGTTTGCACCGGAATTTTGACGTTATGCTCGCGCGCTTCTTCGATGGCCAAGTCATAACCGGCATCCACGTGGCGAATGATTCCCATTCCGGGATCGGTTGTCAGCACGCGCTGCAATCGCCGTGAAGCCGCATCGGTTCCATCGGCGACAACCACCATTCCAGCGTGCAGCGAATAGCCGATGCCGACTCCGCCGCCGTTGTGTATCGAAACCCAGGACGCTCCGGCGGCAGTGTTGACCAGCGCGTTCAGCAACGGCCAATCGGCGATGGCGTCGGAACCATCGAGCATCGCTTCGGTTTCGCGGTACGGCGAAGCGACTGAGCCGCTGTCCAGATGATCGCGGCCAATGACAATCGGCGCGTCAAGCTCGCCGCGTTTGACCATTTCGTTCATGGCCACGCCAAATTCCGCGCGGTCGCCATAACCCAGCCAGCACACGCGCGCAGGCAAGCCCTGAAACTTCACTTTGTCGCGCGCTAGTTTCAGCCAGCGTTCGAGCACCGGATCGTCTGGGAAAAGTTCCTGCGCCAGGTCGTCGGTTTTGCGAATGTCGTCGGGATTGCCAGACAACGCCACCCAACGATACGGCCCTCGGCCTTCGCAAAACAGCGGGCGAATGTATTCCGGCACAAAGCCCGGAATTTCAAATGCCTCTTCGACGCCGGCTTGTTTGGCCTGGGTGCGAATGTTGTTGCCATAATCGAAGGTCACCGCGCCCATTCGTTTCAGTTCCAGCATGGCGCTGACGTGATCAGCCATCGCCTGCATCGAGCGTTTGACGTACTCGGCGGGCTTGTCATCGCGAAGCTGCAGGGCTTCGTCCAATGTCATTTTGTTGGGCACATAACCATTCAGTGCATCGTGCGCGCTGGTTTGATCCGTCAAGACATCGGGAACGATTCCGCGTTGAGCGAGTTCCGGCAACACATCAGCACAATTTCCGACCAGTCCTACTGACACGACGTGTCCGCTTTTTCGCGCGGCAGCAACGAAGTTCAAAGCTTCGTCCAGCGTGAAGGCGATTTCGTCGCAGTATCCAGTAGCAATGCGTTTGCGAATGCGTTCCGGGTCAACGTCAATGCCGATGAAATTCGCGTCGTTCATCGTGGCAGCCAATGGTTGCGCGCCGCCCATCCCGCCCATTCCGCCGCTGACCACCAGCTTGTTCGCCAACGATCCGCCAAAATGTTTTTCGGCGACGGCGGCAAAGGTTTCAAACGTGCCTTGAATGATTCCCTGACTGCCGATGTAAATCCACGATCCGGCGGTCATCTGGCCGTACATCGTCAAACCTAGTTTTTCCAGTGCGTGAAAATCGTCCCAGTTCGACCAGCGTCCGACCAGATTGGAATTGGCGATCAGCACACGCGGCGCGTCTTCGTGTGTGCGAAAGATGCCGACCGGTTTGCCCGATTGCACCAGCAAGGTTTCGTCGTTCGCCAGCGATTGCAAACTGCGGACAATCGCATCAAACGCCTGCCAGTTGCGCGCGGCTTTGCCCGTGCCGCCATACACCACCAGATCGTCGGGACGTTCGGCGACTTCAGGGTCTAGGTTGTTCATCAGCATTCGCAAGGCGGCTTCCTGCTGCCAGCCTTTGCAGGAGAGTTGAGTTCCAGTTGGCGCTTTGATGATTCGTGAAGTGCTCATAACAAACCCAGATTGCGGCAAGAGTCTTTCACCGTCAAGACGCGAAAAAGCCGCGAATCTCACTCTTTCCCAAAAGAAGCTTCGCGGCTTTTCTCTATGGCGGGGATGCCCGCACCCCCGGCTTAGCGCCGCACCAGCGTGAAGTTATCCACGACGAAGTTGCTGCGAATGTATCGGTTCTGGTTACCAACGGCGTAAATCGTGATCGGAATACCACCGTCCGTGATGGTGAAATTCACGCTCAGCCGCGCGCGCGTGCTGGCCGGTGAAGCTGCTGTCACTCCCGGCGCACCGTTGTTGAAATTCACGCCGAGCGTGGCAATCGTTCCGATGCTGGGAACGACATCCGCGCTCAACGTGTAACTGCCCGGCGGCAAGGAAATATCCTGCGCGCAATAATCCACCAAGCGGCGTCCGTTGGCCTGGAACTTCAACGCGTACTGCCCGTCGCTGACAACCGTCGGATCATTGACGATGGAAGCGCCTCCACCTTCAAAGAAATAGGTAAAGATACGCCAACCGCTGTAATTCCCTTCTTCAAAGCTGGGATTGACGATCACATTCAACGGCGTGCCTCCGGGAGGAGTCGGCGTTGGCGTCGGTGTCGGCGTCGGTGTTGGTGACGGTGTTGGCGTCGGACTCGGTGTCGGACTCGGCGTAGGTGTTGGAGTTGGAGTCGGTGTTGCCGTGGGAGTTGCCGTAGGCGTTGGGCTGGGGCGCGGAATACGCGAACCCAACAAGCGAATCGTGTGTGTGAAATAGTCGCTGACGTAAATGTTGCCTTTGGAATCAACGGCGGCGGCTCCTGGACGAACGAAAGCCGCCTGTTCCGCCGGGCCGTCCACATTATCTTCGACGCCGCTGCCGGCAATGGTCGTCACGACGTTGCGCGTCATATCCAATTTGCGAATCTGCGCGTTGTGCCAATCGGCAATGATGAAATTGCCGTCGCGGTCGCGCGTGATGCCTGTGGCAAAAAAGAACGACGCCTGCAACGCCGGGCCGTCCTTGTCCACGCCTCCGCCCGCAACGGTTGTCACCACGCCTTCGGGCGTCACACGGCGAATGCGGCTGTTGAAGAAATCCGCGATCATCAAATTGCCGTTGTTGTCGAACGTAGCCTGCGGCGCTGCGCCCGAAAAGCTGAACGCAGCGGCGGAACCTTGTCCGTCGGCATATCCGTTGACGTATCCGGCAACCGTCGAAACATATCGCGAAGTGTCAATTTTGCGAACCAGATTGGTTCCGGCATCCAGCACGTAAATGTTGCCGTTGTCATCCACGGCGACGCTGCACGGATTGGCAAAACGCGCGTTGATGCCGACGCCATTCAAGCTACCGTATTGCCCGCTGCCCGCAAGGGTCGTCACCACGCCGCTCGGCGAAATCATGCGAATACGATGATTGCCGTAATCGGCGACGATAATGTTGTCGTTTTTGTCCACGGCCACGCCCGCCGGGCCGTAAAACCGCGCCAGCGTCGTTCCATTGGCGAATCCGGCGATGGTTCCGGCGACCGTGGTCACTGTTCCATCAGGAGCGATTCTGCGAATGCGATGATTGCGAAAATCGGCGACGATGACGTTGTCGTCTTTGTCCACTGCAATGCCCAACGGAGCGTTGAACCGCGCGGTCGGCCCTACACCATCGCTCAAGCCGGGCGAAAACCCGACTCCGGCAAACGTGCTGACGTAATAGTTGCTTTGTGCGGTACCAGGTTTCGAGGTGAAGAATGAAGAAGCGACAAACACCAGCGCCAGGACGACAATGGTGCGAACGGTCAAACTCGCATTCCATTGGCGAGTGATGAACGAACGGGATGAGTTCATGAAATCGTGCTCCTAAAAGTGAGTGCGCCCGCGCCTCGCGGGCTAAATGAAAGGTTCAATTTTGAAGTTCGCCGCTCTGTCTGGGGATTGACGGCGAATCCTGCGCGGAGAGTTTGGCGCTTTTTCGGAATGCCTCAGATTGCCAATTCTAATTTTCGGTTGCTCGCAACGGCCAAACTTTTTATCGGCTGACCAGATGCAATAACTCGTTTGGCTCATTCAGCAAATAATCCGGTTGCAAGGCTTCGAGTTCATGACGAGGAAACGGCCCCCAGATAGCGGCGGCGGTGGCCAATTCGGCGGCTTTTCCGGCAACGATGTCGTGCGTGCTGTCGCCGATGTAAATCGCCTGATGCGGCGCGACGCTGAATTTTTCCAGCGCCTTGAGCAACGGTTCGGGATGCGGTTTGTGATTCGCCACATCATCGGCAGAAACAATGACATCAAATAATTCGGCCATCGCGAAGATGTTCAAACCGCGTTCGACGCCCACCCGCAATTTGGACGACACAATGCCGAGTTGATAACCACGCGCCTTCAGTTCATGGACGGCATCGGCAACGCCGTCAAACGGTTCAATGGTTTCGTCGTGCCAGCGCCAGTTGAATTCGCGGTAGGTTTTCAGCAGTTCGTCGGCTTTCGAGTTCAAATCCGTTACTGCACTGATGCGTCCGTCGGCGATGCATTCCTGAGTCAACTGTTTCAGCGCCGTGTGGAGCAACGTCCCGAAGGTTTTGATGTAATCGGCGTCGCTCATCGTGAAGCCGAACACGGTTTGCCACGTCGCGCGAAAGGATTTCAAAATCAGCGGTGTCGTGTTGACCAGCGTGCCGTCGAAATCGAACAACAACACGCGGCGATGATTTGTGTCTTCGTTTTTCAAATTTGCTACACTCGCTTTCTATTCGGATGAAATTACAAACCAGGAGCTTACCACATGCCCGCCAGAGAAATTCTATTGCTCGGCAATCCGCAGCTTTGGCAACCGTCCGAAGCCGTCGCCGATGTTCGCTCAACCGAAACGCATGAGATCATCCGCGATCTGGCCGCAACGCTGGCCGATTTTCGCGCCGGTCACGGATTTGGCCGAGCCATTGCCGCGCCGCAAATTGGCGCTCAGCGGCGAATTCTGTTTGTGAATATGAACGACGGCAGTTTCGGCCCTTCGCCGCTGATCAATCCGCAAATCGTCGCCGCAAGTTCTGAGCTGATGGAATTGTGGGACGATTGTTTTTCCTTTCCCGATCTGATGGTGCGCGTGCGGCGGCACGTGGAAATTGATGTGGCCTATCTGGACGAACACGGCCAAAGCCGCACTGTCACCGCTCGCGGAGATTTGTCCGAACTGTTGCAGCACGAGATTGACCATCTGGACGGCATTTTGGCGGTTGACCGGGCGATTGACGCGCGCAGTCTGGCGCTTCGCAGCGAGGTTCTGAAGCAAAGTTGAGGTTGTGGAAAATCAAAAAAAAGCCCCGACTCGAAAAATGAATTTCGAGTCGGGGCTTTTTCCTGCCCGAAATGGGCCGCCGCTCAACAACTCGGCGGGAACACAGGAATGACGTAACTGCTGTTCGCGTTCAATGTCAGCGCGTGCAGGTTATGCCCTTGATTGAATGCGCCCGCCGAACTTGCGGCGTTTGCATTGAAGTTGATGGCCGATCCCGTCATGCCAATCGCTGCGGTCTGATTGTAGATTCTCAGCCAACCGGTTCGGCCAGCCGGAATGAAGGTATCAAACCGAGGCGTTGTACGCGGGAAGTTGTTCGTCAACGAACCACGCAATTGACAACCGCCGGTCACGTTGAAGCTCAGCGCGTTTTCGGCGTCGTCGTACAGAATTCCGAACAAGGTTCCGAGCGATGAAGCTCCGATGCCCAGATTTCCGGCAATGCGATTCAGAATGAGCAAGGTGTCGTTTCCGTCAGCGCGCGAACCGACATTATCCAGAGCCAGCACCGCCGGAACTCTGTTGTAGCTCACTCCGTCGAAATTCAACGTCGCAATAAACGAAGTCGAATTGCACGCCGGCAGACCTCCTGCCAAAGCAGAAAAGGCGATGGCTCCCAGATTGGCCGCGTGGCCGGTGGTGAATTTCACGTATTCATCACCAATCAGATAGTTGAAATTGATTGGACAACCAATCGAATTCACTGCCACTGCCACCAGATAGCCGGTCGTTCCCGGATCGAGATCGGAAGCCAGGAAGCTGGCCGTCTGGTTGGCCGTCAAACAGATATAACTATCCGCCACTTCACAGCCTTCGGCCACAAAGAACAAATGGACAAACGCAGGCAGGGCCGTGTTGGTGTTGGTGATGTTGATTCGCGTGTTTTGGGTGTTGCCGCTGGTCGAACCGGACGTGTAGATGTTGTAAATCAACACGCTGCCCGCTTTTTGATCGGACGCTTCGGCAGTCGCCGGCGGAATCAATCCCGGACTCGCCGCGGGACAGTTGGCCGTCAAACATGCCGGTACAACCAACGTCGCGCCGGCATCGAACGACACCGACAGGTTGGAACACAACACAGTGCCGGGCGTCACCTGATCGCCGATTTGCGCCTGGTAGCTGATTGTAGCGGTTTGGCTGGCGGCCAGCGTCGCCGTGAAATTGACTGACGTGTTGGTTACGGCGACCATTCCGACCGTAGCCGCTCCGCTGCCCGGAACGCCAACCAAACCGGCTGGCAACGCCACCGTCGCATTTGCCGACACCGACGCATTGCCGTTATTCGTGATGGTGAATGTTCCATTCACGATATTGCCCGGCCCTGTGCAGGCCAGCGGATCAGAAACGCTGAAGCTGACGCGATCCACCGTGACGCGGAAAGAACACGTGCGTTCTCCCAGACTGCTGTTGCAGGTGACGGTCGTCGTGCCGAGCGGGAAGCTGCTGCCCGAAGCTGGCGAACAGGTCACGGTTCCGCAACTGCCAACGGCGGTCGGCGCAGTGTAATTGACTGTGGCCGATGTGCCTGTCGTGCCAACCGTCACATCAGCCGGACAGGTCAACGTGCAGGTCGTCACCGTCACAGTGAAGCTGCAGGTCGCCGTCAGTTCCACAGCATCCGTTGCCGTGCAAGTCACCGTGGTCGTTCCAACCGGAAATGCCGAACCGGATGCCGGAACGCAAGTGGCGGCGCTCACTCCGGGGCAATTGTCCGTCGGAGTCGGCGTGGTGTAATTCACCACGGTCGGACCGGTTCCGATGACCGATTGATTGCCGGGACAAGTCAGGGTTGGAGGTTCGTTGTCATTCACCGTGACACTGAATGAACAGGACGACGTGTTGTTGGAAGCATCCGTCGCCGTGCAGGTCACACTGGTCACGCCTTTCTGGAACGTCGAACCCGATGCGGGCGAACAGGAAACCGTCGCCCCCGGACAATTGTCCGAAGCGGTCGGCGTCGTGTAAGTCACCACAGCCGAACATTGCCCAGGCGCAGTGTTGGTGATGATGTTCATTGGACAAGTCAGTGATGGCGCTTGCGTGTCATTGACCGTCACCGTGAAGGAACACGACGTCGTGTTGTTTGACGCATCCGTGGCCGTGCAGGTGACGGTCGTCACCCCCACTGTGAAACTGGTTCCAGATGCGGGCGAACACAAGACAGTCGCTCCGGGACAATTGTCTGAAGCCGTCGGCGTGGCGTACGTCACAGTGGCGGCGCATTGACCGGTCGTTGCGCTGGTGACGATGCTGGTCGGGCACGAAAGCGAAGGCGCCTGCGCGTCATTGATCGTCACCGTGAAGCTGCACATTGCATCGGTCGGCACGCCATTCGAAGCGGTACAGGTGACAGTCGTCACGCCTCTTGCGAAGCTGGAACCGGAGACGGGATTGCACGTCACCATCGGCGTTGGAAACCCGTCCGCTACCGGCGAAAACGTAACCACCGCCGAACACTGATCGGAATCGGTATTCTGCACGATGTTCATCGGACAGGTAATCGTCGGCGCAGTGTTGGCAGTCAGCGCCACATCGTTGCCGCTGCCACCAGCGTAGCTGATTTTGAAAAACGAACCGCCAGCCGCAAAAACCGCGCCTTCCGGCAATCCGTTGAAGATTCCCGAAACGACATCAGCGCCGTCATTGTTAATGATGACAAAAGTCGTGCCTGCGACCGGCGTGAAACCGTTCATCAGATTCAGCGTTGCGCCTCCCAGACTGACCGTGCCAGTGACGTTGATTTGATCGTGACCTGTGCCAGGCCCGGCGTTGCTGGCAAGTTCAATCGTCAGCGTCGAGCCGCTGACCAACGTCAGATCGCCGCTGTTGATAATGCCGGGACTGAGACCGGGACTGATCGTCGCGCCGGTCACACTGGCGGAAAGCGTTCCATTGATGGTCGGCGTCCCAGCCAGCGTTGCGGCCTTGTTGACATTGGCGTTTTCAGTGTACGTCCCGCTCAACGCTTTCACAGTTCCGCCGACGCTGACCGCGTTGATGCCTTCCTGAATGCGCCCGGTCATGCCTGTTTGGGCATTGGAGGCAATCACGTTCAACACGGCAAAGCTGCCCTGAAATCCGTACGTTCCGCGCCCCATCGTGGTCTCGACGTTGGTGTCAGTGCCGACATCCAGATACGGCGTGTAATCGAAATTGTCCGAAGCGGGACCGAGAATATCCGGCTGCCCGCCCGGCGGCGTCGCCGTGCCGCCCGGAATCGTATGCGGAATCTGTGCAGCGTACCCCGGCTCTGCGCTGTTGGCCGTGCTGACAACCGGAGCGTTGCTTCCGTACCAATTGCCGCTGAAATTCTTCAGGTTCGTCGTGCCGGGCGCAGGAAGCGAACCGCCGCTCTGCCGATCCACGATCTGGCCGTACCAGTTGCCGCTCAGGTTGTTGTTGTTGAAGTTGCAATTCGCCGCCGTTTGCACTGGTGAGTTTGTTCCGCCGCTGGCGTCGAGGAAGAGAATGCCTACCGTCCAGTTGTCGGCGATGTCGTTTTCGACCACCGTCAAGTTGTCGGTCTGATTGCGGAAAATCAATCCCGTCCGGTTGTCTGAGATGACATTGTTGCGAATGGTGTGGCCGTTGCTGTTGTTGATGTCAATGCCGGTGCGGTTCTGCACGATCAGATTGTCGTGAATGTTCGCTCCGGTGATGGCTTGCCCCTGAATGGCCACCCCGATCAAATTCAGGTTCGGATCGTTCCATGTGCCGACGGTGTTGCCTTCGCGCGTGATCTTGAAACCTTTCAATTCCACGTTGTTTGCGGTGATGGTGACTGTGCTGACCGGGCCGCCGCTTGGGCCGGAAATGACACTGGTCGGCCCCGCGCCGCTGACAATCATCGTTCGATTGATGTTGATGTCTTCGACATAAGTTCCGGCGGCGACAGACACCGTCCCCCCCGTCAGGACGCCGCCGATGCCCGCGGCAATGGTTTGATACGGCAATCCGCTGCTGCCATCGCCTCCAGGCAAGGCGCTGTCATCCACATGGACAATTGCGCGTCCGTTGACTGGCGCCTGAGGCGGCGAGACGAATTGCGCCGCAATAAACGCATTGCTGTTGGCGTTGCTGAGCGCGACCAGATCAGGGTAATGCGCCGGGTTGACGCTGACCAGCAAGGCAATGTCTGCGCCTTGATTGACCGGCGGTCCCCAGGTGTTTCCGCTGAATGTAATGTTGGCTCCATCCACCACCCAGCCGCGCGTTCCGCCGACATTGGTGTTGAGCACCTGACCCACCGTTCCGGGATTGATGTAACCAGGCTGGCGCAAATGCTGGATGACGTTGTTTTGAATCAACAATCCGCTCAATCCGCCCGCCACTTCCAGCGCGCGGCTGACAATTCCATTGATTGACCATGGCGTCCCCGGATCAGGGCCATAAATGTAACTGTTTTCCAACGTGAAATTGTTCGCGCCCACCAAAATCAGGTTATGCACTCCCGTCACGTCTGTTTTTTGAAGCTGAAAATCTTTCAACGTCACCCCGGCTGCGCTGACGTTGAAGGCGTACCCGACGGCTTGAGCGACCTGAAAAATCGTGGTGGCGCTGTTGTTGCCTTTGATCGTCAAACTGGCGACGTTGACGTTCACCGTGCTGGATAACACGTAGGTTCCCGCTGCGACGTTAATCGTATCGCCCATCGCCGATTGGCTGATGGCATAGGCCACAGTCGCGCACGGGCTGGCCATGTTGGAACAATCGCCAGCGTTGATTCCGGTCGTTGCGACATAGCGGTCAGTCATCATAGAACTGGCAACCGGCAGCGAAATGAACCTGCCAGCGGCTAACCCGACCAACAACAAACCGGCGAAGAAAAAAGAACCCAAACGGACATGCTTCCGAATTGATGCGACCATTGATTGTCGAATCAACGGCCTGCCCTGGCGAAATGTGTGTGTAATTGAAAGTAATCGTTGCATGAAAGATCTCCTGGGGAGGAAGTCCGTACAATCCATGCATTCAGGCACGCGCGCTTCAGGCCCACACCTCAACAAGGCGCATGCCCAAATGCTGGACGCGGAATCCAGTCTTGACGCTTACTTTCAGAGAATGCTTGGGATGGCGGCAGGAGAATGGCTCTCTCTGAAAAGCTGTTATAGCTGTCGTTTAGTTTTTCGCATTGAAGGAATTCATTGCGTCCAAGTGTTTCCAGTGAGTTCGTGAGGGCCTGAACGCAAGAATAACCTGTTTAGTATAGAAGGTTCGGTAAGTGCTGATGTGTGGTTTATTTGGCAAAAATTCTTGGTCACCGAACGACGCGGAGTTTAGCCTTCAGAACGAAACACGTCAACTTTTCTACAAAATTCCCATTGAATCGGCAGTCTTATTTTCTCCAGCTTGCTGGCCAACAAAAGCATTGAGTATAGTTGGCACTTGAAATACACAACTCATCAGGATCAAGCGCCACTCTGGCCTCAATCCAACAAGTCTTTACAGGAGAAAAACAAAGAAATGAATTCGTCGGATTCCGAACCCGGCACAACGCCGGTTGAATCAACAGGAGAACCCACCACCAAGTCGAACTTTTTGCGCGACGCCATTATTCAAGACCTCGCTTCGGGCAAGTACGCCGGGCGAGTCCAAACGCGCTTTCCACCCGAACCGAATGGCTATCTGCACATCGGCCACGCCAAAGCCATCTGCCTGGATTTCGGTCTGGCGGATGAATTCGGCGGCAAAACCAATCTGCGGTTCGACGACACCAACCCCACCAAGGAAGAAACCGAATACGTCGAAGCCATTATGGAAGACGTGCGCTGGTTGGGTTTTGAATGGGATGGACTGTTTTACGCTTCCGATTATTTCCCACAACTTTATGAATGGGCGATCAAGTTAATCAAAGACGGCAAAGCCTACGTCTGCGATCTGACGGCGGATCAAATCCGCGAATACCGCGGCACGCTGACTGAACCCGGCAAGGAAAGTCCATACCGCAATCGCTCCATCGCCGAAAACCTGGACCTTTTCGAGCGCATGAAAAACGGCGAGTTTCCCGATGGTTCGCGGACGTTGCGCGCCAAAATTGACATGGCTTCGCCGAATCTGAGCTTCCGCGACCCTGTCATGTATCGCATTCTGCACCAGCATCATCACCGCACGGGCGACGACTGGTGCATTTACCCGATGTACGATTACGCGCACGGCCAGTCAGATTCCATAGAACAAGTCACGCATTCCATCTGCACGCTGGAATTCGACAACAATCGCCATTTGTACAATTGGTTCATCGAACAACTCGGTATTTTTCCGTCGCAACAATACGAATTCGACCGGCTGAGTTTGACCTACACCATCATGAGCAAGCGCAAACTGCTCAAGCTGGTGCAGGAAAACTTGGTCAACGGCTGGGACGATCCGCGTATGCCTACGCTGTCTGGAATGCGGCGCAGAGGCTACACGCCCGAAGCCATTCGGGATTTTTGCGCCAGCCTGGGCGTGTCCAAAACCAACGGCATTACGCAGCTTCAGCAATTGGAATACTACGTTCGCCAGGATTTGAACAAGCACGCTCAGCGAGTGATGGCTGTGCTGAAACCGTTGAAAATCGTCTTGACGAATTACCCTGACGACCTTGTGGAAGAAGTGGAAGCCGTCAACAATCCCGAAGACGCTTCGGCGGGCACGCGCAAGATTCCGTTTTCCAAAACGCTATACATCGAACAGGACGATTTCCGCGAAGTGCCACCGCCCAAATACTACCGCCTCTCGCCGGGCAAAGAAGTCCGCTTGCGGTATGGGTACATCATCAAGTGCGAGAGCGTCGTCAAAGACGCCGAAGGCAATGTCGTCGAAGTGCATTGCACCTATGATCCGGATTCGCGCAGTGGCGGTGCTACCAGCAATCGCAAAGTCAAAGCGACTATTCACTGGGTTTCTGCCGCGCACGCTGTGGATGCCGAAGTTCGCAATTACGACACGCTGTTTTCCAAAGAAAACCCCGATGACGTGGAAGAAGGTCAGGATTTCACCGCCAACCTGAACCCGAATTCGCTGGAAGTGTTGACCGGCTGCAAAGTCGAACCGGGCTTGAAAGACGCCTCGGCAGGTTCGCGCTATCAGTTCGAACGGCTGGGATATTTTTGCGTTGACCCGGATTCCACAACCGGCAAACCCGTGTTCAACAAGACGATTGGCTTGAAAGACACCTGGGCCAAGATCGAACAACGCGCAAAAAATTAAGTTGGCGATGCGGCAGGCTGTCACAGGCCTGCCGCTCGGCTTTGAAAAAAGTTCGAACCAGTTTGAGATTGTTGATTTTCGTTTCGCCCTTGGCTAGGCTTTCGGCCAGTTAATCAACCTAAACTGTTTAAGCCCGAATCAGTTCGGATCGTTTTTGTTCACACTCCCTCATCGCAGCATTTCGTTCCAATTCCCCCATCAAACTGTAATGCTTACTTCCCCCATCAACACCGAAGGAGGAATATGGATTTTCGTGCAAGCAAAATGTGTTGGCTATTTACGTTGGTTTGTTGTTTGGCGTTTTTATTGGCAGCGACTCCGCAGGTTTTGGGACAAGCCTCAGGCGCTCAACCGAACAAGAGTCGCAATTTGAGCCTGCAATCTGTTCCGAACGGCGCGAAGATGAAATTCCGCGGCGTCGTTATTTCGCGTGACTCGGACACGTTCACCATACGCGACCGAAATCGCGCGGATTATCAAGTTTTGTTGACTGACAGCACCAGCATCAAGACTCATGGCGGCTTCCTTCGCTTCGGCAAAAAATATCCCGCCACGGACATTTTGCGAGGGCTGATTATCGAAGTCGAAGGACGCGGCGACAGACAAGGCCAGCTTGTGGCTGAAAAAATACGCTTCAATGAATCCGACATGCGAGCCGCAGTGACAACAGACACGCGCGTCAATCCGGTGGAAGCGAACCAGGAGCGTTTGTCCGGGCAGATGGATGAACTGTACACCGTCGCCGAAGAAGCCAGGAAGGAAGTGCGCGTGGCCAACGAGCGCATTTCGGCTCTGGACGATTACGACGTGGAGGAAACTGTCACGGTAAATTTCGCCGTGAACAGCACGATGCTTTCACCGGAAGCCAAACGACAACTCGACACTTTGGCGGAAAAAGCTCTGGCGGCCAAAGCCTACATGATCGAAGTCGGCGGTTATGCGGATTCAACCGGCAATGAGGCGAGGAATTTTCAACTTAGCCGGCAGCGCGCCGATTCGGTGATTCAGTATCTGGCCGTGCGCCACAAAATTCCGCTGCGCCGGTTTGTTTCGCCAATGGGTTACGGTGAAACCGAAGCGGTTGCCGACAACAAAACCGCTGCGGGACGCGCGCAAAATCGGCGAGTGGAGGTGAAGATGCTTCTCAATCGCGGATTGAACCAGCGCACATCAACCACTTCAACGGTCAAGCCCTGACAGGTGAATCCGAACGAGAGTAGAGCAACGGGCAATCCTGTTTCAGGGATTGACCGTTTCGCTCTTCATCTCGGAGCGCAGGCTCTCGTTGCCGTAAATGTCAACGGCGGTCACCTGATAAAAGTATTCCTTGCCGACCTGTACGCGTTCGTCGCGGAAGGAAGCCGTTTTGTGAAGCTGCGGGTTGAGCTTGACCCATTGCGCGGGCGGCGTCTGGTCGGATTCGGCGCGGTAAATGTTGTATCCGGCAACGTCCGGTTCCTGATTGAGCGGCCAGAACAAACTGACCATCCCTCCGATGGAAGCGATGGTCACAGGATTGGGAGCGACAGGCGGGAAAGTGTCTTTCGGCGTGTGCGCGAGCGGCGCGCTTTCGTTGCTTTCAATTGCCGAAGCCAGACTGGCGCTGCCCGGCAACAACGACAATGCGCGCACGGTGTATTGATATTCCGCGCCAAAGACAAAGCTGCGGTCGGAAAAGCGCGGCTGAGTCAACGGCTCAGAATTGAGTTTGACGACCGCATCGCCACTGCGACGGTACAGGTTGTATCCGGCCACATTCGCCGGAGCGGTTCCGCTTTCGTTGGCGGCGGGCGCTGCCCAGGTCAAATCAATCTGCCGTTCCTGCTGCGCGACGTTCAATCCGGTCGGCGCCGACGCCAGATCGAACAGCGGAACGATCATCGCGTAGTTGGAAAAATCCGCCGCCTGCCCTGCCTGATTCACCAACCGAACAGCATACCGATGGCGAAGATTTCGCGCGCTGCTTGTCAAATCCAGCGCATCACGAAACGCGATGGTCGAAGTTTTGTCGGGAATTTGCTCGATCGAAGTTATCAGGTTGGCGCGCGCGGAAAAGCTTTCGATGGTGACGCCTTCAGGATCGCTGGCAGATTCAACCAAACGATAAACTTCGATTCGTTGCAGCCTGGTCGCGCGCGCGTTTCGCACCAACGGAAAACTCAAAATCAATTCGGTTCCCTGCTGAACGACCTGCAACTCTTCGATGACCAGCGGAGCGCGCGGAATCGGCGGCAGCGGATCGCCAATTTTGCCGCATCCGGCAAAATTGAAAATCAAAAGGCAAAAGGCAAAAGGCAAAAGGCAAAAGGTCGGAACTTTTCTTTTTGCTAAAAGAAGAATCTTCATTTTTCCCTTTTGATATTTGCCTTTTGCCTTTTGATTTCAGTTACAGGATGTATCTGCTGAGGTCTTCATTCTTGACGATGTCCGTGAGCATCCGTTGCACATAAGCCGCGTCAATCACCTGATGTTTTTCCACCAAGTCGGGGCCTTCAAAGGAAATGTCGTCCAGCACTTTTTCCAGAATCGTGTGCAACCGGCGAGCGCCTATGTCTTCGGTGGTTTCGTTGACCTTGAAGGCGAAATTCGCCAGTTCGTCAATCGCGTCGTCGGTAACGTCCAGTTGAATGCCTTCGGTTTCCAACAGGGCTTTGTACTGTTTGATGAGCGCGTTTTTGGGTTCGGTCAAAATGCGTTTGAAATCGTCTATGGTCAGCGGCTGCAGTTCGACGCGAATCGGAAAACGACCTTGCAGTTCCGGGATCAAATCCGATGGCTTGGACACATGAAAGGCTCCGGCGGCGATGAACAGAATGTGATCGGTGCGAACCATGCCGTATTTGGTGTTGACCGTCGTGCCTTCGACAATCGGCAGAATGTCGCGCTGGACGCCTTCGCGCGAAACATCGGGGCCGTGCCCGCCTTCGCGCCCGGCGACCTTGTCAATTTCATCCAAAAAGATGATGCCCGAAGATTCCACGCGCTCCAGCGCCACGCGCGCGACGGCTTCCATATCAATCAGCTTCTGTTCTTCTTCTGACATCAGATAATCCATCGCTTCGCCGACGGTCATCTTGCGCACTTTGGTTTTGCCGCCGAACAAGCCCGGCATCATATCTTTCAGGTTGACGTCCATTTCTTCGACGCCCTGATTGGTGATGATTTCAAACGAAGGGAAACTGCGTTCGCGGACTTCGAGTTCGACGATGCGGGATTCCAAACGGCCTTCGCGCAATTGCTGGCGCAACTTTTCGCGCGTGCGGTTGTACGTTTCCTGCGCGGCGGTCGGAGTGTCTTCGATCTGATCAATCGAAGAATCGAATGAACTGCCGGAAACGGATTTGCTCGGCGGCAACAGCATATCCAGGATTCGCTCTTCGACGTTCTGCGCGGCTTTGTCTTCGATTTCGGCGATCTTTTCTTCGCGCACCAGATCCACGGCGATTTCCGCCAGGTCGCGGATCATGGATTCGACATCGCGCCCGACGTACCCGACTTCGGTGAACTTGGACGCTTCGACTTTCAGAAACGGCGACGACGACAGCCGAGCCAGGCGGCGCGCAATTTCGGTTTTTCCGACACCGGTCGAACCGATCATGATGATGTTTTTCGGCATCACGTCCTGCGCCATGTCCGGCGGCAGTTTTTGGCGACGAACGCGATTTCGCACCGCCACAGCCACCGCGCGTTTTGCGGCTGATTGACCGACGACGTGTTTGTCCAATTCGCCAACGATTTGACGCGGCGTCAGCGAATCCAGACCGGACGGTTCTTCAAGATCACCTTTGAGATAAACAACCATAAGAATTGGTGACCGGTTGTCGGTTGCCGGTCGTCGGCAGCCGTTTTACCGACCACCGATCACCAGCCACCGACCACCGTTATCAGAGTTCCTCGATCACTAAATTGGAATTGCTGTAGATACAGATTTCGCCTGCGATTTTCATCGCTTCTTCGGCGATCTGCCGAGCGGTCAGTTCCGTATTGCGCGACAAAGCGCGAGCCGCCGCCAAAGCATACGGCCCGCCCGAACCGATGCTGACAATACCGTCGTCGGGTTCGATCACATCGCCATTGCCGCCGATGACCAGCGTGCTGGTCGGATCGGCAACCAACAACAACGCCTCAAGATTCCGCATCATTTTGTCGGTGCGCCAGTCTTTGGCCAATTCGACAGCGGCGCGATTCAACTGGCCGTGAAACTGTTCCAGCTTGGTTTCAAACCGTTGAAATAGCGCAAAAGCGTCGGCGCTGGCTCCGGCAAATCCGGCCAGCACCTTGTCACCATACAGGCGACGAACCTTGCGCGCGCCTGATTTCATGATCGTGTCGCCCATCGTCACCTGTCCGTCTCCGGCGATGACGACTTTGCCATCACGGCGAACGGCCAGAATGGTCGTGCTGCGAATTTGCGGTTGCCCGCGACGTGAATTGCTGCGTGAATGCAATGGATAAGGCATGGCTTGGACTATAGCGACCGCTTGCAAGCCGTGTCAAGAATGCCCTCTGAAGCCGTTGCCGGTTCTGCGCTGCTTCTTTTTTTGGCGGCCTTACGGAATCGGATTATTGCCAGGCAACCGCCGGAGTCGAATGCAGGTATTCATTCATCAGTTTGATTTCCTGGTCGCGTTCTTCGATCTCGACCTGCAACAAATCGCGCATCGAAATGAAACCGAGCAAGACTTCATCCTGAATGACCGGCAAATGACGGCATTTGGCCTGCTGCATTTTTCGCATGGCTTCTTCTTCGGTGTCGTTTGGGTATCCAACCACAATGTCGCGCGTCATCACCTCCGAAACCAGTGTGCTGGCCGCCGGGCGTCCGGTGACCACCACGCGAGTCATCAGGTCGCGTTCGGAAAACACGCCGACCACGCGCCCTCCGTTGAGCACTGCGGCTGCGCCCACGCGCTTGTCAGCCATGTATCTGGCAGCTTCGAGCACAGTCCAATTGTCGTTGATGGCGAATACATCGCGTCCGCCAATGATGGAATGGAGTCTGTTCATAAAAACCTCCTGGCCATTGGCATGGCCTGTTGACGGGTTATCGTGTTGGGATGGAAAAATTCTGCGACGGTTCAGCGAGGGGCATTCTATGCCTCGTGTTGCAGAGGCTCAATAGCAAACGCCGCCAGATTGATCGGCGTACCGAAAAATCTGGCGGCGTGCGAAAGCAGGTCTGAAGCTGTTTACCAGAGATACCGATTGGCTTCGAGCATGGCGTCGGCAATTCGACGACGAGCGGCAATGCTATTGATCGGACGATGCAGCGACAACCGTTCGAAGGCGTCGCGCAACCTTTTCGGTTCGCCGAGTCCCGCAGCCAGATTGCTGGCGGCGACACCAACCCGGTCGGCGGCGTCGCTGGCGTACACGCTGGTCAGATCAATCGCCAATCCAGCCTGTTCGCGGCCCTTGGCGGCAATCAGTTTTTCAGTTCTGAGCAAAGCGCTTTCAATGGTGTACGCTTCGATCACTATGTCCGCAACCAACGCAACTGCTTCCTGTTCTTCGCTGAATTTGTCGCCGTAACTTTCGGCAATGGCGGCCAGCGCCAATCGCGCAAGTTCTTTGGTGGCGTTCAGTTTACGATGCACAAACAACAATTCTTCGCCGCCGGGATCGGTGATTGTGCGATCCAGAATGTCGCTGATTTCTTCGTGCAGGTTAGGCAACTTGTCCTTGGACGATTTCAACAACCGGGTCGGAATAATCATCCGGTTGATTTCGTTCGTGCCTTCGTAAATGCGCGTGATGCGCGCATCGCGGTAAGCACGCTCCGCCGGATAATCTTTGGAATACCCGTAACCGCCATACACCTGCACGGTTTCATCCGTCACCAGCGCCAAGGCTTCGCTTGTCCAGACCTTGATGATCGAACATTCGACGGCGAATTGTTCAATCGCCTTCAGCGCCTGCATCGGATCATTCGCATCCACCGTTTCCAATGACTGGTCAATCGCGCCGAGCGTTCGCCAGACCAGCGCATCGCCCACGTAACAACGCACAGCCATTTCGGCCAGCTTGCGTTTGATAAGCCCGAAACTGGCGATGGCTCGATTGAACTGATGCCGTTCTTTGGAATAGGCGATGGCATTGTTCAGGGCGAACTTCGCGCCGCCTATGTTGCGGCTGCCGAGTTTCAATCGGCCAAGATTCAAAATGTTGAACGCAACGACGTGACCTTTGCCAATTTCACCAAGCACGTTTTCGACCGGAACTTTGGCGTCTTCCAGCATGACCGCCGTCGTCGAACTTCCATCCAGGCCGAGCTTCTTTTCTTCGTGGCCAGGAACGACGCCGGGACCTTTTTCGACAATGAACGCCGTGAACTTTTCGCCGTCTACTTTGGCAAAGACTATGAAAATATCGGCAAAGCCGCCGTTGGTGATCCACATTTTCTGGCCGCGCAAAATGTAATGTTTGCCGTCTTCGCTCAACGTGGCCTTGGTTTTGGCGGCCAGCGCGTCTGAACCAGAGCCGGGTTCGGTCAAACAATACGCGGCGACCAGTTCACCAGTCGCCAGCTTCGGCAAATACTTCGCGCGTTGTTCCGCCGTGCCGAAATAGACAATCGGCAACGTTCCGATCGTCGTGTGCGCTCCCAGTGAAGCTCCGAACGAAGGCATCAGCGCAATCTGTTCGCCGACGTAAGCCGAACTGACTTTGTCCAATCCCATTCCGCCGTAGGCTTCGGGAATGTCTATGCGCAGCAAATCCAGTTCACCGGCTTTGAGCAACAATTCGCGCGTCAACGGCCAGTCTTTGGCATAAATCTGTTCGGCGCGCGGCACGACTTCTTTCTGCATGAATTCGGCGGCGACACCGGCAAACATTTGCTGCTCTTCGCTGATGTCTTCGCGGGTGAACACTTCATTGGGTGAGCGGTCTTCAAACAGGAAGCTGCCGCCTTTGACGATTGCCATTGGATTTGTCCTTTCGAGTGAGTGTTGAGAGTACCGCCTTTAGGCGGCAGCAGCGGCTTTAGCCGCACAAATGGCTTATCAGCGAATCGTGCCGCCTGAAGGCGGTACTCTAAACATGTGCCGCCTGAAGGCGGTACTCTAAACATGTGATTTCGCCGCGGCTTTGCTTTTGGTCTTTTTCTGGCAGGCGGAACATATCCCCCAGATGCGCAAGCTGTGGCGCGTCGGTTTGAAGTTGTAAGACAGCGCGATTTCGTCCTGTTTCTTTTCGATGGTTTCGCTGTAAAACTCTATCAAGTCGCCACACTCTGTGCAGATCAAATGATCGTGATGCGGATGATTGTAAAGATGTTCATACCGTTTGCGGCCATCGCCCATGCCTTCTTCGCGCGCCAGTCCGCATTCGCACATCAGCTTCAGCGTGCGATAGACGGTCGTGAATCCAACTGTCGGGTCTTCGGCTTTGACCAGGTTGTACAGGTCTTCGGCGCTCAGATGGCCTTCGGTTTTCAAAAACACTTCCAGAATCAGTTCGCGTTGACCGGTTCGTTTCAGTCCCGCTTCCTTGAGGTGACTGAACAAAATCTCTTTTTCCTGGGCAAAATCATTCATTGTTTTTTGCACGTAATCCCGGCTTCAGCCGGAAACGTCCGGCGAAAATCATTCCGGTTGAAACCGGGACTACGAACCTTTATCTCATCACCAGATTTTCGATGAAAAACTCCATCATTCGATCTTGCCGCAAACCGGAATGTCCGGCATCGGGGCCGACCTGAACTTCGAAGCTCTTGTTTGCCCGTTGCAGCGCCTGAATCAATTGCATGGAGTTGTTCGGATGGACGTTATTGTCAGCCGTGCCGTAGTAAATCATCAAGCGACCACGCAGTTTGTCGGCATAATTCATGGCATTGCCCGCTTCGTACCCTTCCTTGTTTTCCTGCGGAATCCACATGTAGCGTTCGGTGTAAATCGAATCGTAGTGATACCACGAAGTCACAGACGATCCAGCCGAAGCCGCCGCAAACACATCCGGGTGACGCAGCAAACACATCGCCGAAGCGTAACCGCCATAGGAAGTGCCATACATCCCCACACGTTCTTTATTTAGATAAGGCCGATTCCACAACGAACGAACTCCCGCTGCCTGATCGTCAATTTCCGTCACGCCGAGTTTCATGTAAATGGCGTCGAGAAACTTCTTGCCACGTCCGGCGGCGCTGCGCGAATCCAGCGAAGCCACTAGAAAACCGTATTCGGTCAGCGGGCTGGGCATGGTGAACGTTTCGCGCGCGCCATTGGTTGCCGGGCCGGCATACACGCTGACCAGCAATGGATATTTTTTATTCGGATCGAAGTTCGACGGAAAGTGCAACAGCCCATGCAAGTCTGTCACGCCGTCCGCCGCTTTGTAGGTAATCAATTCAACGCGCTTCAAGCCAAGCTGGTCGAATTTCGAGGTGTCGCTTTTGGCCAGTTCTTCGATGACCTTGCCGTCGGCATCCACCAATCGCGTCGTAGGCGGCGTGTTGTGCGTTTGCGCGATGTCAATGAAGTGTTTGCCGTCTGGCGCAACATCCACGGAATGGTTCAGCGCCGGATCAGTCAATCGTTTGTCGCCTTTGCCGTCCAACCCTACGCGATGAAGTTGCAGTTTCATGTGGTTGTCGCCGCTGCGCGCCATGTAATACAGCACGCCTGCTTCTTCATCTATGCGAACGATGTTGCCGACTTCAAACGGATGCTTGGTCAGCGTCGAAATCAGTTTGCCGCTCAGATCGTATAGGTAAAAGTTCTTGAAGCCAGTCCGTTCCGAAGTCCAGATGAACCGTTTGCCGTCTTTCAAATATCGAATTGCCGGAGCATTTTCCGTCCAGCTTGGCAACCATTCTTCGCGGATGATGACCCGGCATTTGCCGGTTTCGGGGTTGCAGGCCGTGAACTCCATGATGTTCTGCCGCCGGTTGGTGCGATTGGCCAGCAATTCGGTTCCGTCCGGCGACCAGGTAACGTTGTACACGTAATGCCCGACGGTGGAATTTTCAAACGGTTTGCCGTCGCGCACGTCAAACTTGACGGTTTGTTTCGTGTCCAGATCGTACACCAGCAAATCGGCAATCGGATTGGCGACTCCGGCTTTCGGATAGGCTTCAATGTCCATTTTGCTTTGCAACTTGGTTTGATCCAGTTGCAAATAAAAATCCGGGACGGGGCTTTCGTCGAAGCGATAAAACGCGAGCTTCTTGCCATTGGGCGACCACCACATCGCCGTGTTCTGATCCAGTTCTTCGCCGTAAACCCAGCTTGCCGAACCGTATTTGATGCGCGTCTTTTCATTGCCTTCGGTGGTGATGGCCGTTTCGTTGCCGCCGCTGGCGTCGCTCAACCACAGATTGCGATTGCGATAAAACGCCTTCAGCTTGCCGTCCGGCGACATCGCTGAATCGAATTGCCGTCCGCGTTCCGGCCCGCCGCGAAAGCGTCCCGTCGGCGCAGGTCCCGCCGCAGTCGAAGGTTCAGCTTCCGCCGCCGTTCGCGTTGCCACGTCATAGCGAAAGTTTTTGCCGTCGCGACGAAATTCAAACGCTTTGCCGCCGTCCAACCACTTCACTTGCAAGGTTCCCGGTCGCACCGAACCCTGAATTTGCGTGGCCATCTTTTGATATTGGTCATACCCCGGCATGGTTTTCAGCCGATCCTGCGCGTTGGCGGTCATCGGCATCAGGCCAAGAGCAATCACCAATACTCCGCACACAACCCGGCGGACAAAACATGCAATCGTGTTTTTCATTGATTCTGTCTCCTTGAATAAAGTGATGATCGCCAGATTTACTTCGTGATGCCGAACTGGCTGAGCATGAAGGCGTAATCGAACGCCATGTCTTTCAATCGGTCATATCGCCCCGAAGCGCCGCCGTGACCGCCGGGTTCCAATTTGATTTTGAACAACAGCGGATTGTTGTCGGTCTTCATCGCGCGCAACCGGGCGACGTATTTCGCCGGTTCCCAGTACATGACCTGACTGTCGTTGAGCGAAGTGCGGACCAGCATCGTCGGATACGCCTTGGCTTCGATGTTGTCATAAGGCGAATAGCTCCGCATGTAATCGTAAGCCGGTTTTTCGTTCGGGTTTCCCCATTCCAGATATTCGCCAACCGTCAGCGGCAACGTGGCGTCCAGCATGGTGTTCATGACATCCACAAACGGAACGTAAGACACGACGGCTTTGAACAGGTCAGGCCGCATATTGGTGACCGCGCCCATCAACAAACCTCCGGCGCTGCCTCCGGTGACGACCAGACGATCCGATGACGTGTATTTCGTTTTGACCAGATGTTCGGCACAGGCGATGAAATCGGTGAAGGTGTTTTTCTTGACCATCATCTTGCCCTGATCGTGCCATTCCTTGCCCAAGTCGCCTCCGCCGCGAATGTGCGCGACGGCGTAAACCACTCCGCGATCCAGCAGGCTCAATCGCTGAGACGAAAAGTCCACGTCGTAGGGATAACCGTAAGAGCCATACGCTTCCAGCAACAGCGGGCGTTTGCCGTCGAGTTTCAAATCCTTCTTGTAAACGATTGAAACCGGGACCTTCGTGCCGTCCGCAGCCGTCGCCGAAAAGCGCTCGGATTGATAGAGCTTCGGTTCGTACCCGCCCAGAACCGGTTGCTGTTTTTTCAACTCGCGTTTTCTGGTCAGCACGTCGTAATCGAACACCGATTCGGGCGTGATGAAGGATTCATAGTTGAAGCGGAAATTCGTCGTGTTGAATTCCAGATTGGATATTCCGTGCGCCACATACACCGGTTCGGGAAATTCGATGTAATGCGCTTTGCCGGATTTCAATTCCGTGACTTGGAATTGCGGAATTCCGTTTTTGCGTTCGACGGCGATGTAATGCCCGGCATAACAATCCACGTCTTCCAGCATCACGTCCTTGCGATACGGAATCAATTCCTTCCAGCTTTCCTGCTTCAGGTCGTTGAGCGAAGCCGTCACCAGCCTGAAATTTTTCCCTTTGTCATTGGTGCGGATGTAAAACTTGTCGCCGATGTGATCCACGTAATATTCGTGATTTTCCTTGCGCGGCAGGAACAGGCTCAACTCCGCTTTGGGATTGCTGGCAGGCAGATAGCGCATTTCGGTCGTCGTCGAACTATACGATCCGACGATGATGTAACCTTTGCTGCGCGTGCGTCCGGCGCCAATGCGGTACAGTTCGTCTTTTTCCTCATAGAGCAAATCGTGTTTGTCGCTGCCCAGTTCGTGCCGGAAGAATTTGTTCATGCGCTTGGTCGTGGCGTCTTCGGTCACATAAAAAACTGTTTTGTTGTCCGTTGCCCAGGCGACTGAATTGACGCGCTCGGCGATTTTGGCGCTGATCTTGCCGGTGGTCAGGTCTTTGACGAACAGATCATATTGGCGAAAGCCCGTCGTGTCGGTGGAAAACGCCAGCAGATTGCCGTTGTCGCTGATGCTGTAAGCGCCGACGCTGAAATAATCGTGGCCTTTGGCCATCTCGTTCATATCCAGCGTGATTTCTTCGGCGGCGGTCAGGCTGCCTTTTTTGCGGCAAAAGATCGGATACTGTTTTCCCTGTTCGGTGCGCGAGTAATAAAAGTAATCGCCATAACGATACGGGACGTTTTCATCCGTTTCCTTGATCCGCGCCAGCATTTCCTTGTACAGCGCATCCTGAAAGGCTTTCGTGCCAGCCATCATCGCATCGGCGTAATCGGTTTCTGCTTTCAGATAAGCCAGCACATCCTTGTCCGTCTTGGTTTTGTCGGCCAGCCAGGCGTAATCGTCCGTGACCGTGTAACCGTGAATCTGAGTTGTCTTGGGATTTTTTTTGGCAATTGGTGGTTTGGGTTGTTCTTGAGCCGTCATAGTTTGTTCAATCAACGCGGTTGTCAGGGCGCACACCGCCACAACCGTCAAAATCATCTTCCTGAGCCTCATTGCTCCTCCAGAGTAATTGAATTGGTGGTTAGGAGATCGCCGGAATTGTAGCGAATCGCCGTCGCCAGCGATAGAGATGACAGTGATTTCTCCGCCTCTTTTCCATTCTCCCCAAGTCCAAAAGTGGATTTACCAATTTGATGGCATCAGGTTGACTGAGAGCGGAGGCAAAGCTAGACTCTCGCGCCATAGGGCTAGCTTTTCGACAGTAAACAAATAAAACAACAAAATGCCTGCACCTTCACGATGGGCATCCAACAAGTGTGACGCTCAGAAGTCACGATAAATTGAAATCAGTTTACTCTCTTGTTAATCAATCAAAGGTGTTTCCACCCGAAGCGCCGCAGTATATCTAAACGAACAACATCAACTTTCACCACTTGCAGGGAGGATTGCCTTCAACCGGCGGCCTCTTTTGACGAGAAACTCAACATAACCAAATCCGTAGAGGAAACCACTATGAGAAACTTTTCCAGTAAAGTCGGAACCGTGGTGAAGTCTCTGGGACTGATGCTCTCACTGCTGCTGGCAGTAGGGTTGATGCCAGGCTTTGCAACGGGACAGGTGCTTTATGGATCGTTGGTCGGCAACGTAGCCGATCAGAACGGAGCCGTCCTTTCAGGCGCGACCGTGACAATCACCAATAAAGCCACCGGCCAGACCCGCGAAACAACCACCAATTCCAATGGCGAATATTCGATCATCAACGTCCTGCCCGGCGATTATGATCTGAAAATCACCAAACAAGGCTTTACCACTTACAACAAAACCGGGTTGGTGGTGACCGCCAACAACGCCTTGCGCACTGACGTGTCAATGAACATCGGCAATGTGACCGATGTCGTTTCTGTTCAGGCCGACGTGACCACATTGCAAACCGAATCAGCCAGCGTCAAGGCGGAAATCAACAGCAAGGAAATCCAGGCCTTGCCGATCAACAATTATCGCAACTATCAATCGTTGCTGAATCTGGTTCCCGGAACCACTCCGGCTGCATTCCAAAACGCCAGCACCGACACGCCGGAACGCGCGCTAACCACCAACGTCAATGGAACGGCTCGCAACAACAACAACACCCGTCTGGACGGCGCGCAATCGGTCAACATCTGGTTGCCGCACCATTCGGCGTATGTTCCGCCGTCCGAATCCGTGCAGGAAGTGAACGTTTCGACCAACAACTTTGACGCTGAACAAGGGTTGGCCGGCGGCGCTGCCGTTCAGGTCATCACCAAATCCGGCGGCAACCAGTTTCACGGTTCGGCGTTCGGTTATCACGACAACCATTTCTTCCGCGCAAAGAATGCGTTCTATCCGACAACTGTCGCGGGCGCACCAAACCCGAACAAACCGAAAAATCTGCGCACCATCCCTGGCGCGACCTTCAGCGGCCCGATCATGAAAGACAAACTGTTTTTCTTCGGAAGCTGGGAAGGTATGTATGAGCGAACAATCGGCGACGGGTTCTTCACCGTGCCGACACCTGAATTGCGCGCGGGCAATTTCTCCGGCACAGGCACGACGATTTACGATCCCCTGACCGGAAACTTGAACGGAACCGGACGCACGGCGTTTGATGGCGGCATCATTCCGGCGTCCCGCATTCACCCGGCAACGGCCAAAATGCTGGCGCTGATTCCGCTTCCGAATCTGCGCGGCGCGAATGGCAATTTCCTGAACGTCAACAACCTCTACGCTTCGCAACCTGGCACGTTTGACCGCAACAATTACGACATCAAGGTCAACTGGAACCGCAACGAACAACACCAAATCTGGACGAAGTTCAGCCACATGAACGCCAGCGTGGTTGGCAACTTCGCTCTGGGCGCGGCTGGCGGCGGCACGTTGGGCGCTGGCGGCAGCGGAACCGGCTCCACCAAATCTTATGTCGGCACGATTGGCCACACCTGGACCTTGGGCAGCGGCTTCATCGTGGACGGAAACTTCTCCGTCACGCATCGCAGTCACAACACCATTCCGCCGGATTACGGGCAGAATGTTGGGTTGGACGTTCTGGGCATTCCAGGAACGAATGGCCCGGATATTCGACAGAGCGGAACGCCGCAATTCAACTTCAACACCTACTCCGGTCTGGGCAACCAGAACAACTGGTCGCCAGTGTTCCGCGAAGAGCGCAGTTACACCTTCACGCAGAACGCAACCAAATTGATCGGCAACCACGACGTTCGTTTTGGAGCCGACGTTGTCAAACATCATCTGGATCACTGGCAGCCGGAAATCGGCGCCGGCCCGCGCGGTTCGTTCAGCTTCAGCGGCAACACCACGGCGTTGAACGGCGGCGCTGCCTCCAACCAGTTCAACTCTTTTGCGGCGTTTCTGCTCGGCATGCCGAACGTCGTCGAAAAGAGCCTGCAATACGAAGTGATGACCACGCGTGAATGGCAGATCGGTTTCTTCTTCCGTGATCGCTGGCAGGTCAACCGCGACCTGACGCTGACGCTCGGCGTTCGTTATGAACTTTTCCCGATGATGTCGCGCGCAGATCGTGGCATTGAACGTCTGGACCTGAATTCGCCGGTGCAGCTCAACTCCGCAGGTCAACCCAACGGCATCATGCGTGTGTTGATCGGTGGCAAAGGCGGCAACCCTGAAGACCTCGGCGTCGGTTACAGCAAGAAACTCTTCGCTCCGCGTCTGGGTTTTGCCTGGCGCATGGGCAACGACATGGTCGTTCGCGGCGGTTATGGAATCACCTATGACCCGATGCCGTTTGGCCGTCCGTTGCGCGGTTTCTATCCGCTGACGATTGCTCAACAATTTGTCGCCACGGCGCTCGATCCGACGGCCAGCGAAGTGTTCACTCCGTGGGGATTCACCTCCTCAGTTCGCACTCCCGGTCTGACGGTCGGAATCCCGAATTTCACCGGTCCCGACCTGAGCAGCGGCGTCATCAATCTGCCCAGCACAGTGCAGATGCGCAGCCCGTATGAAGGCACGCTCAAACGCGGTTACATTCAATCCTGGAACCTGATGGTCGAACGCAAACTGATCAAAGACATCAAAGTCGAAGTCGGTTACGTCGGCACGGGAACCCGCAATCAATTCGGCGACGTGGAATTGAACGCCGCCCAAACGCCGAACAGCACCCGTTTCCTGCAACAGAGATATGGCCGCACGGCCAGCACGCTGATGTGGGGCGGATTGGCCAGCACCAGCTACCACGCGCTGCAAGTCGCCGTGAACCGTCGTTATTCCAACGGTCTGTTCCTGAAAGGCGCTTACACCTGGTCGAAAGCGATCAACTTCTTTGACGATTCGGGCTGGGCGGGATTCCCGCTGTTCAACGCCCAATCCCAGATTGGCCGCAACCGCGGTCTGGCCGGATACGACATCCCGCACAACTTCCAGATTGGCGCTTCGTACGAACTGCCTTTCGGTAAAGGCAAGAAATACGCAAGCGACGGCGTTGCGTCGAAGATCGTTGGCGGCTGGGGACTTTCGGGAATTTACAGTGCGGTTTCCGGTCGTCCTTTGACAGTCACTGCCGCGGGCGGTTCGTTGAATGCGCCGGGCAACACTCAAACGCCGGATTTGATCGGCGACATCAGCTATCCGAAGAACACCGGTCCTGGCGTTCAATGGTTCAACCCCAGCGCATTCCGTCTGGTCGAACAATCGCCGGAATGGCTGGCTTCGGTGGCCAACAACACTCCGCGTCCGTTCCGTTTCGGAACCTCTGGCCGCAGCGTGTTGCGTGGACCTGGCTTCTCCAACCTGGACGTGTCGCTGATTCGTTCGTTCCGCGTCACGGAAGCCGTCAAGCTGGATTTCCGCGTGGATGCTTTCAACTTCACCAACACTCCGTTGTTTAACAACCCTGGAACCAACATCTCCGGTGGTGGTTTCGGACAGGTCTTGAGCGCGGCTCAAACCCAACGGCAATTCCGATTCGGTCTGCGCCTGGAATTCTAAGCGCAAGCTGTAATCATAAAAGCCAAATCGGGCGTCAGAGTTCAAAACTCGGACGCCCGATTTTTATTGTGACAAAGCCTTCTGCCGCGATTTAGAATCCCGCAGTGTTCAAACACGGAGAAACATCATGACGCCACAAACTGCCAGTTATACCGAGTTGATCGAGCGAATGACCCCTGAAACCACGCTGACTTTGCGCGGCGTGAGCTGGGAAACGTACGAAGATTTACTTGAAGCCGTCGGCGAAGCCCCGGCTTTACGCATCAGCTACAACGAGGGGGTACTGCAAATTATGACTGTTTCTTTTGAACACGAATATTTTGCCGAAGTTATTGCGCGCCTGGTTGACAGATTAAGCATGGTTCTTGACTTGAGAATTTTGTTCTTTGGCCGAGCTACAATGAAAAAACAAAAGAAGCTGAAAGGTTCCGAACCTGACGCATGCTTTTACGTCCAAAGCGCGTCGGTAATTGGTTCTCGTTTCCGGCTGGATTTGAACACTGATCCCGCACCGGACATCGTGGTCGAAGTAGATATTCATCATGAATCGCTGAGCAAGTTTCCGATTTATGCGGCTCTGGGCGTAACGGAAATCTGGCATTTCGACGGCAAACAATTCAGCATTCATCAACTGCAAGGCGAACGGTACGAGGAAGTCGAAACCAGCCCGTCTTTGCCTATCCTGACTTCCTCTGTGCTGACTCGTTTCCTGAAACTGAGTGAAGAAAAAGATCAATACGAAACCTTGCTGGCGTTTGAAAACTGGCTGCGCGCTCAGCCAGAGTTGAAGCTCACTTGATCGCCCAAGGCTTACCAGTTCCCTGCTTCAACTGATTCAGCGAATCCACTTTGACGTTTGTCCACAATTCGCGCGAACCGTTCGGCCAGACGACGCCCACACCTTCTATGACAGCATCTTTTCCCAAGCCGAAATGCGCGCGCGGATCGTTGGCCGCCAGATAACTGCCATCGGTGTGAACTCGCCGCCACAACGTTCCCGACTTGCGAATCACCGCCACACGAGCGCCGATACCGTCGCGGTTGTCTTTCACGCCGGATAGTTTCACTTGCAGCCAATGCTGTTTCGTCGTGTTCTGGTTCAACAGCAATCGCGCCAGGCCGTTGTTGTTGGCGACCAGCACATCCACATCGCCATCGTTATCAATGTCGCCAAACGCAGCCGCCCGGCTGACTTCCGACAATTGCAAGGCCGCTCCGGCTTCGGCGGTGATTTCGCGGAATGTGCGTTGGTTGGCCTGCCGTCCGGCTTCGTTGCGAAAAAGCTGGTTGCGCTGGTGAAAAGGATACGGCTGGCCGCGCAGGTTTGGCAGCAAGGTCACGGCTCCGTTGGCGGCGAATAAATCCAACCAGCCGTCGTTGTCATAATCGAACCAGGCCACGCCAAACCCCGTGGACATAAAGCTCGGCTGCGCCAGATTGAAATCCACCGTCGTGTCGTCAAACAAACCTTTGCCGTTGTTTTTGAAAAGCGTGCTGCCCTGTTTGGTCAGGTTCGTGATTAACAAATCATCGTCGCCGTCGTTGTCAATATCACCAGCGGTCACGCCCATTCCAGCGCGAGGCGCTCCGTCGGCGGCATAAGCCGCACCCGCCATCAATCCGCTTTCTTCAAATTTGCCGCCGCCTTTATTCAACCACAACAAATTCGCCGCGCCATCGTTGGCGACATAAATATCCGTCAACCCATCGCCATTGAAATCCGCACAGATCACACCCAAGCCCGGCCCATAAGAAGTTCCGATGCCTGAAACCACAGTCGCATCGCTGAATTTGCCATTGCCGTCGTTGTGAAACAGCCGATCCGGCACGGGTTTGTAAGACGAGGGCGAGCAATAATCCACTTCGCCGGTCGGAGCGAAACACGGTTTGTTGCCTTTGACGGTGAAATCAACGTAATTGCAGACGAACAAATCCAAACGTCCATCGTGGTCATAATCCACAAACGCCGCGCTGCTGCTCCAACGCGGATCATCCACACCCGCTTGCGCCGTCACGTCAGTGAACGTTCCGTTGCCGTTGTTGCGATACAACACGTTCGCGCCCAGATTGGTCACATACAAATCCACATCGCCGTCGTTGTCATAATCGCCTGTGGCCACGCCCATTCCATAAGCGACCAGGCCAAGCCCGGCGGCTTCGGTCACGTCTGTGAATTTCAACTTGCCGCTCGGCACCAGTTCGTTGCGAAACAACCGATTGCCGGGCTTCTGATCTTTCGGTAACGGAAATTTCAGCTTCGCCTGCTCGCTCGGATTGAGTTTCATGCCTTGCAACAAATACACGTCCAGATCGCCGTCGTTGTCGTAATCGAACAACGCCACGCCCGATCCCATGATTTCCGGCATATAAAATTCGCCAGTCGCGCCGGTCGTATGGAGAAAGTTCAACCCGGTTTCAGCGGCGATTTCGCGGAACAGCGGCGGCTGCCCGGCGGGCAAATCAAAAGGCAAAAGGCAAAAGGCAAAAAGCAAAAGTAAGAAGAAGAAAGCGTCGCCTTTTTGATTTTTGATATTTGCCTTTTGATTTTTGATTTTCAGGATTTTCATTGCTGCTCCAAAACTTTCAAATCTCGTTCGATTTGCGCCAGCAATTCCGTTTGCTTCATTGCCGCCGCTTTGTCGCGGGCGATGCGGGCGAATTTGACGGCATTTGGTTTGTCGCCTGCGCGCGCGTAAGTCGCCGCCAGCGCGTAGGTAAACCGCGGCGTTTCGGCGTCTTCGGGCGACAACGTTTGCTGCAACTGTTCAATCGCTTCCGACAACCGCTGTTTGAAAATCAGCATGCGCGCCAGTTGAAAACGCGCCTGCCGCAAATTCGGATTCGATTCCACAGCCAGCCGGTAATGCTTCAACGCTTCGTCATATCGTTGCTCCGATTCGAGCGTCATTCCGTAATTCAAATGCGCATCGGCAAATTGCGGATTGGCGTCAATCGCCAATCGAAACAATTTCGCGGCATCAGCCAGACGATTTTGTTCAATCAGCGCTACTCCATAATTGTAATGTGATTCGGCCAGCGTCGGATTCAATGCAACGGCTGCGCGGTAATGTTCTTCGGCTTTGGCCGCTTGCCGCGTGCGCCCATAAAGCTGAATCAAATTGACGTGAACTTGCAGATATTGCGGATTGAGTTCCAGCGCGCGCAGATGTTCGGCGATGGATTGTTCCAATCGGCCTTCGGCTTCCAGCGCGACTCCTTTGCGAAGCCTGTCCGCTGCGCCGGAGTTCAAATCGGCGACGGCGTTCATCAACGAATCGGCCAACACCGGACGAATCAGCTTGTTCTGCTCTGACAGTCGCAAATGCTCTGCGACTTTTGCCGCATTGCCTTCGTTACGATAAGCCATCGCCAGCGCGTAATGCGCCGCTCCCCACGAAGGCGACAATTCAACCGCCTTTCGCAAATTGTCAATCGCCGATTTATCGCCGAACTTCGTTTGGATTCGCCCAAGTCCGTAAAACGCCTGAGCTGTGCGCGGTTCTTTGGCGATGATCGCTTCGTAAAGCTTGCGGCTTTCGGCAAGTTCGTTCATCGCCAACAACGAATCGGCCAGTCGCAATTGCGCAGGCAGGTAATCGGATTTTTTCGCCAACGCTTCGCGGAACGTCGCGACGGCTTCCACGTGTTTGCCCAAAGCAGACTGACAAACGGCCAGCAGATAACTCCATTGAAAATCGTTCGGTTGAAGCTTTCGCGCTCGCTGATACACCGTCGCGGCCAGTTCGTGTTCTTCGTAAGTGTGAAGAATCTTCGCCAGCTTTCCAACAACGGCGGCGTCATTTGGGTTCTTTCGAGCTTCTTCGTCGGCTTTTTTGACCTGCTCGCGGATGCCGGGACCGAAATTGTCATAAGCGATTTTAGGAAGTTCGGAAAGAGATTGCGCTTGCACAGAAAACGCCAATAACAAAACCATTCCACCGCAGAGACGCAGAGCAACGCAGAGGCCGCGCAGAGTCTTTTCTTCTCTGCGAATTCTCTGCGTCTGTCTGCGACTCTGCGGTGAAAAAAAGTTCTTCATCTCAATTTCGCGTTCAACCATTCAACCAGCTTCGTTTTGTAACCAAGCCATTCGGCGCGGCCTTCCCAATTTTCAATGCCGTGCGGCGCATTTTCGACTTTGATGAAATCGTAATTCGCCCGCGCGTGCTCAAGCTTTTTGGCCATTGCCACGCCTTGCGCCAACAGTCGTTCATTCGTTCCGTGAATCAGCAGCAGCGGCGGCATATCTTCTTTCACGTGATAAATCGGCGAAAAGCTGACCATCAGTTGACGGCCATATTCGCTTGCTCGCGTCAGCCGAAACAGCCGCGCCGGAATCGAACGCGGCGAATAATCCGAATCCATCGCCAGAAAATCGTAAACCCCGTAAAACGAAACAACGGCGGCGACACCCGCAGGTTTTTCCGTCGCCAGTTGAGCGACCATCTGTCCGCTGGCCGATTCGCCCAGAATCGCAATTCGATTCGGATCAATTTGAAATCTGTCGCTGTTCAGCCGGACGAATTCGATAGCCCGGCGCAAATCCTCCAACTGCTCCTGATTTCTGAAGCGCGGCGTCAAACGGTAATCAATCGAAAACCACGCAAAACCTGCTTTGGCCAGTGGCTCGAACAGCGGCGTGACATAAGTGACTTTGTCGCCCGCTTCCCATCCTCCGCCGTGAACGATGATGACGGCCGGACGCGGCGCTTTGCCCGGCGGAAGATAAGCGTCCAGCTTCAACCCGTAACGCGGACTGAAAACAATGTCTTTTTTCAGGTTGGTGACATAAGGCTGATGGTCAGGCTTCGCCAGTTTCATCTGCCGCGCCAGCCAAGCCGTCAGCAGGCCTTTGTAACCCCATTGCGAGGGCAGCCAGTTTTCGGCGCGATGAATCGCCCCGTCAACCGCCAGGTATTCGCAAACTCGCCCGGCTTCGCGCATTGCTTCGCAAAACTGACCGGCTTGTTGCGGCGTAACTTCGCGGTCGTTCGCGCCGTGAATGACCAGCGTCGGCTGAGTGGGAAGCTGGCTCTGATCGTAAACGCCGCCGATGCTGACAACTACCCTGACGCCGTCAGGCTTTCCAGCCGCAGCCATCAACGCCATTTGCGCGCCAGTGTCTTCGCCGAGCAGGGCGATGTTGTTTGGGTCAATGCGAAACTCTTTGGCATGGCAGCGAATGAATTCAATGGCGACACGCAGATCATCAACTGATTCAGCGGCGCGGCTGATTCCGCCTTTTCGGTAATCAATCGAAAACCAGTTGTATCCGGCGGCGGTCAGCAATTCCAGAAATTGGCCGACAAAACTGACGCGACTGCCTGATTCCCAATTCCCGCCGTGAATGACGACGACTGACGGACGTTTGCCGCCGGCTCTTTAGGAATTCGCGTGGTGCGGCCCACATCTTGTGGCTCATAACCCGAAC
>ERZ1066125.47-NODE-47-length-110110-cov-29.836663_pt1 | contig 110110 bp, 78 predicted proteins | sample MGYA00382772_ERZ1066125 | MGnify/ENA primary metagenome ERZ1066125 (study PRJEB33369, sample SAMEA5778355) | biofilm metagenome | biome: Industrial cooling water; feature: Water cooling tower basin; material: Biofilm | place: United Arab Emirates | collected... | reverse complement strand
GCGGTGGCAAACTCGTAGCGATGCAGGCTACGGACGGACAATTTTACTGGCTGCACACGAACCACCTCGGCAACTCAAGAGCGATGACGGATGCCAGCGGCAACCTGACGTACAAGGGGCAATTCGATCCTTACGGAGCGACGCTCACCGAATGGTCAGGATCGGGAAACACGAACCTGAACTCGAAGAAGTTCACGGGATATGAACGAGACTCAGCGACGGGCTTGGATTACGCCCAAGCCAGGATGTATAACTCTTCGCGCGGACGGTTCATGACGCCGGACCCGATTGGGTTGAAGGCCGCCAACGTCAAACGCCCGGAAAGCATGAATCGTTATAGTTATGTCAGGAACGACCCGATTAACTTTATTGACCCTGGTGGGATGATTGCCTGCCCCGCTTCGGTATGCGGAGGGCCAGATTATTCCGCTCTCTGGGATTTATGGTGGGGAAGGTGGACAATGGAGTTGCCCATCGAGATGCCAATGGGGGATCCCACAAGTGGTGGTGAGCCACACCAAAATAGGGCGAAGGCGCAATTTGATCTTAACAAACTCAAAACTTGTGCAAAAGACATCTACGGTGTCGAAGTTGAAGAGTTTCAGGGACCAGGTGAAGATGGGCGTGGTGATGGTATCTTCAAGGCAAAAGGCAACGACATTATAGCGGGTAAACAAAACACAAGCATAACTATACTAACAGATAGAACAAGCTACACAGGAGCGGAATTAGCAGCAGTAAATGGGAAAAGTGACTGGATATACGGTTTGACGTTCACAAATGGATATAGCTGGGCTGGACAGGGAACTCAGAGTCCCTACAAGAACTACGTGGCATCTGATATCCCCTTTCACCCGGACATAGCAGCAAATGCATATATCGTGTCTTTAGCAACTCAAGTTCATGAAATCGCACACTCATTAGCAGAAATTACTGGCCTTTCAAATCCTGCAGTTGGTGAAGAAGGCTATCTTTTTGAAAAGTGCGTTTTCGGAGGTGAAGTGAAAGATGATGGAACGATAGAGCCATAAAATGCCAGGCATTAGGGACAAGGTGCTAGGCTTATTTACATTGTAAATTCAATAAGTTTTCTTAGCTTAGCTGTCTATTAGCGAACGAGTGCTATAAAATGTAAAGTAGGGAGATAAATAATATGCTGAAAGTAATATTACTTTTTCTTTTTTTGCCTTTAACTGACAACAAGGAGTTGCTTTCTATGATTTTCCAGGAAGATAGAGCTACTTTAGGGGCAGCCGAACAGGCTCTTTACTCGCTTCAAGAAGACAGTTCCACTCCAAATGCAGATGAATATGCTGTTTACTCGACATACCTTAATGGGATTGAAAAGAACCTAGGTAATGGCAAGGCAATAAGTCTAGTTGTGCTAAATGGCCAAACTATTCCTGCAGATTCTGGCTGCTTTCCTGTTGTAATAGCAAAGCAGAATAAAATAATAGCTAACAACGAATTAACCTTATTATTTCAGGACCTTGAAGCTAAGGAAAAAGTGTCAAAACTTATCAAAAATTCTTTTAACGTTAAGCATGGGCATGAGCTTTTAGACAAGAATGATTTTGATGCTTTAGTTAAACCTGAGAGCATTAGCGGGTGGAATGAATATTATAAAAAATATCCAAATTCATCCGGCTACATCTCTCTTTCCAGAGTGGGATTTAATGCTGATACTACAAAAGCAATAGTATTCCGAGTTATCCGTTGTGGTAAACGTTGTGCGTCTGCAGATTACTTTCTTTTCGAAAAAACGAATGGTCAATGGAAACAGATCAACTCAATAAATTGTTGGGTTTCCTAAATGCTCTAGCAGGTAGAGTACAGTTCGGACAAATTTACAAGTTGACAAGTCGTTTTGTTGCCTTGCCGATTGAAGTCAGCAATCCGGCGGAGCAGGTCTTTTTGCTGTTGTACGGAACGGGCTTTCGCCATCACAGCGGGTTGAACAACGTCAAAGTAACGATCAACGGCGCGGACGCCGAAGTCCTGTATGCCGGAGCGCAAGGCGGATTTGTCGGCTTGGATCAATGCAATGTCCGGCTGTCGCCATCGCTGGCCGGGAGCGGCGAAATCAGCATCGCGCTGACGGCGGACGGCAATACCTCCAACATGGTCAAAGCCAGAATCAAATAATTTCGCGTTCGTAGTTCCGCCTTCAGGCGGCGATAAGCTCGGGACGAGCGGCAGAACAGCTTCGGGCCGCAGCCGCCTGAAGGCGGAACTACAAGCATGGCGAACGCCGAAGTCCTGTTTGCCGGAGCGCAAGGTGAGTTTGTCGGTTTGGATCAATGCAATGTTCGTGTCGCCTTCGCTGGCCGGGCGCGGCGAACTCAGCATCGCACTGACGGCGGACGGCAAAACCTCCAACACGGTCAGAGCCAGAATCAAATAGCCGTTCTTTCGATCATCTTTGCTAACGATTGGAAGAAGAGAAGAAACCGGCACACCTTAGCGCTTTGGTTCGGCGGCGCAGCGAAAGCCCAGACTCGGCCCTTTATCTTCAGGTTTGGCCCAAACGCGCGTCGTCGTCATGGCGTATTCTTTCGGGTAATCGAACGCTCCGCCGCGAACGACCTGATAGGTTCCTTGATAGCCTGCTTCGCGCGGAGTCTGGCGGTCGCTGCCGGGATAATGAACGAAATCCGTCGCCGTCCATTCAAACACGTTGCCAGCCAGATTCATCAATCCAGTCGCCGTAGGGCGAACGTCGTTTTCCACGTTGCGCGGACGTTCCAATCGGGATTCTTTGGTGTTGGCTGCTCCGTCAACCCATTGATCGCCCCAGGTGTACAAATTCAGTTTTCCGTTTGACGTTCCGGCGTCTTTGCCGCGGGCGGCAAATTCCCATTCTTTTTCTGAGGGCAAGCGATACAGAAATCCATCGTTGCGTTTGGTCGTCAACCAATCGCAATACTTTGCTGCGTCCCGGTAAGTGACATGCGTCACCGGCAATGATCCGGCATTGGCGGGCGGCGAAGAACCTTGCCAATGGCTTGGCGGAGCCTGGCCGCTGTTGACGAATTCGGCATATTCGTCATTTGACACTTCGGTCTTGGCCATCAAAAACGTTTTCACGTCTTCGGGATGAGCCGGGTAATCGTAGCTGAAAATTTTGATCGGACCGGCTGGCGAATTGATGGCGAAATCTTTTTCGGCGTCGGTCATATCGCGCCCCATCATGAAATTCCCGCCTTCGATCAGCACCATGTCGCTGGGAATCGGCGCTGAAGTCGTGGATGCCGCGCCGCCGCTCAAACTCGCTGTTCCGTCTTCAGGGTTGGGGCGCATGAAAATCAGCGCCAACGCCAGCGCCAGAACGCCCACCAACGCTCCCAAAACCCAGATCAATTTCGAACCGCCGGAACGCGGTGTTTGGGTTGCAACCGTTCCGCGCACGGCGGTTCCCGGAGTCGTGAATTTGCCTGAATCGGTCAAAGCAACGGTGGACGCTCCGGTCGGCGAAGCCTCAAATCGTTCCGTTGGCGCAGCCGCCGCTGCCGCAGAGCGTTCAAACGCGCGCGTTTTTTGCGGCTCAATCAGTCCCAAGCCCAACGAAGCATCGAGCGCCAGAATCGCATTTTTGAATTCTTCCGCCGATTGGTATCGCTGATCCGGGCGTTTGGCCAACGCGCGTAACACAATCTCGTCAAGCTGTTTGGGAATTCCAGGGTAATACGCCGACGGCGGAGGCGGCGCTTCGCTGACGTGTTTGCGCCGCATGGAAATGTCCGGGCTGGTATTGGGATCGGGCGCGAACGGCAATCGTCCGGCCAGCATTTCGTACAGCGTCACGCCGAGCGAATAAATGTCCGACCGCGCGTCCAGTTCCGCCAAACCGAATTGCTGCGGCCCCAGAATGGCTTCGGGCGACATATAAGCGCTGGTTCCCGGCGTCAATTTTTGCGTGACGGTTTTGGTTTGTTGAACTTTGACGATGCCGAAATCGCTGACCTTGACCGTTTCGGCATCCAGCATCAGCAAATTGGCGGGTTTGATGTCGCGGTGAACTATGCCTACGCGCTCTTCGCCTTCCCAACGGTATTTGAAATTGTGCGCATACTGCATGGCGTCCAGGGCGTGGACGAAAATCTTCAAGGCGCGTTTGTGCGGAATCGGCCCGGTTTCGTAGGAAATCATTTCGGCGACGTTCGATATGCGACGGCCTTTGTGCTGATAACCGGGCATGTATTCCAGAATCAGAAAGTGCTGGTCGCCTTCGACGGCAAACTGTATGACGCTGACAATGTGCGGGTGTTTGAATTGAACTTGCAGGTTGGCTTCGCGGATGAACAGTTCGCGCAACAAGGCCGCCTGGCGTTCGCTGGTGGCGTAACCAGTCAGGGTTTTGATGGCGACTTGTTGTTTGTATTCAGTCAGGAAAGCGCTTTCGGCCAGATAAACCTTGCCCATTCCCCCTTCGCCGACTTCCGAAACGATTCGATAGCCGCAGACGATTTTGCCGATCAGATTATTCATGGTGGTTGGTGGTCGGTTGTCGGTGGTCGGTAAAACCAACCTTGCAGGCGATCATTGTCCGGCAAACTGCAAACCGATCACCGGCCACCGACAACCACATCAGCCTTTTTTCTTTTTCCCTTTGTCGTCTTTGCCTTTGCCGCCAGCTTTTTTCTGCACGTCGTTGAGCGCGGATTTGAAAACGGCATTGTCCGGTTCCAGTTCCGCAGCGCGGCGAAACGAATTGACCGAATCTTGCATTTTGCCCTGGCGGAAATACGCTGCGCCCAGATTGTAAAACGCCGACGAATTGCGTTCGTCGAATTGCGTCGCCAGTTGGAAATTGGCAATCGCCGCATCCAGTTTCTGCAACATCAAATACGCCGTGCCGATGTTGTTGTGAATGACCGAACTGCGCGGTTCCAGTTTGGCGGCGATGTTCAATTCATCCAGCGCTTCGTTGGGGCGATTGGCCGCCAGAAACAAATTGCCCAAACTGTTGCGCGGCACGGCCCACGATGGATCGTAACTTTGCGCGGCGACATAAGCGTTGATCGCTTCGGCATAGCGACGCTGCAAATACAGAATGCCGCCCCAGTTCAAATGTACGAACGGGTCTTTCGGCGCAAGTTCCAGCGCTTTTTTGCCTTCCTGATTGGCGCGATTGAAATCCTGCAATTCGGCGTAAACGCGACTGGCCACGGTGTGCGACAACGAAGAATTCGGCGCAAGTTGAATGGATCGTTCAACCGCCTGTCGCGCTTCTTCCAAACGCTTTTGTACGCGCAGCACGTTGGCCAATCCGGCGTAAGCATCGGGCCAGGTCGGTTCTTTCTTGATGGCGACGTTGTAATTTTCAATTGCGCGGTCGCGGTTTTCGCGCTTGCCGGTGCGGAACAACGCATTGGCGTAGTTGTTATAAATTCCAGCGTCAGTGGCTCCGGCCTTGAGCGTCGCTTCGTATTCGCGGACGGCTTCGTCGTATTTGTTCAGTTCGTAGAGCGTATCGGCTCTGCCGCGTCGAGCTTCCACCGAGTTCGGATTTTGCGTAATGACTTTTTGATATTCAACATCGGCGATGGCGTAATCCTTGATGTCAAACAGCGATTCGGCCAATCCGAGTTGCGCGTCCACTGAGTTCGCGTTCAACGCCAACGCCTGACGGAAGGCGTCCACCGCGGCACGAGCTTCGCCTTTTTCAAGCAAGGCTTCGGCCTTTGCCAGACTTTGATCAAACGGGGAAAGCGCTGGCTTGGCTGGAGTGGTCGGCGCAGGATTGGCTTCCACAGCCGGTTTCACCGGCGCAGGTTTCGGCGGCGTGACGACCGCAACAACGGTTCCTGAATTCGCCCCTGAAACATTCGACGCTGCGTTTTGATTCGCGCTCGCGCCAGCCAATCCTGTTACGTCAGCCTGCAAATCCTTGCTGGCAGGGTTCGGGCGATTCAAATTCCGCGTCACCAATTTGCGCTGCGGACGTTTGGCCTGCACCAACGGAATCGGTTCTGTGGCGACGCCAAGATGTCCGATCATCTGCGCTTCGGTTTTTGTGATGAAAAGAGAAAGAGAAATAACGACGACAACCGCCCTCAACAAGGCGATTCTGGCTGATTTGGAATTCATACCGCTCCTCACTTTGATCTGGTTCCACAGCATTAAGCAATTCACCTGACTGTTCACCGGAACATTCAGGCAGTGACGGGGGCACTCCACGCGCGCATCTTACAACAAGGTCGCTCTGAATGAACAGTTTGGCTTGAGTTTGTGGCGATTCATCAGCCAATCGAAGGGATTTTTTTTCACCGTCAAACCCACTCTAAACCTGCCGCTAACTTGCTGTTGACACACACGGTTGATGCGGGGGTTGGATTTCTTGACACCTTTGCAGAGCGCACGTATGATGCGCCCCGTCTTGGCAATGTGTTTTCGATTCAACAGTTTTAGCGATTTTGTTAATCATCAGTCTGCAACTGCCTGCAAGCAGTTCATGCACAAAGGAAAGAATTAGCAGCTTATGGTCGGCGGATATATTGGAGAAGCTAGTCAGCGGATCCTCGACGCCCTTGTTCGCCTTCTTGCGCGTTTGAATCCCAACCCCAACCTGCTTTCGGTGATCGGGTTGGGCATCAATGTTCTTGCTGCGGTTCTGTATGGTTACGGCCAGTTTTTTTATGCCGGGCTGGTGATGATCTTTGCCAACATCTTTGATTTGCTTGATGGGCGTGTTGCCCGCTTGACAGGTCGCGTTACACGGTTCGGAGCGTTTCTGGATTCGAGTCTGGACAGGCTGTCGGACATGCTGGTTTTCCTGGGTATCATTATTTTTTATTCCCGCGACACTGAATATCACAGCACGCTTTATGCAGCCCTGACCGGCGCAGCCTTGATCGGGTCGGTCATGGTCAGTTACACGTCCGCGCGCGCCGAATCCCTGATTCCAAAATGTGATGTCGGTTTTTTGAGAAGGCCGGAGCGTGTCGTGTTGTTGATCATTGGTTCGCTGACCGTGTGGCCTGAATCATCAAGCCCTTTTCTCAACAAGATGCCGGCGACAATCTGGCTGATGACTGTTTTGTCGTATTGGACTTTCGCGCAACGGTTATTTCACACCTGGCGACAGATTCGTGAAATGGAGATTCGTGAAACGTCTTCTGTTTCCTGAACTGCTGCTGAATTCAAAAACCGGTCGAATTTTCGTTCGGTTCACTCGTTTCGCTGCGGTCTGACCCAAAGCGAGCTTCAGATGTTTTGCGGGTTCGCTTGCAACCACCACTTTATGAGAAAAAAACTTCAGAAAGATTCGATGATTTGCCCTTGCTGCGGCGAGGTTCGCGGAATTACATCTATGGAATGCACGAGTTGCGGCGCTCGCCAAATCGGCGAACCGATGGCCAAACCCGACGTGCTTCTTCCCAAACTGGGCGGTTCGTTTGCGGCTGTGAGCTGCGTTCTGCTTTTAGCGTTTACTTTTTTGGCAGTCTGGCTGTTCGGCAACGACATGAAAGTTGGCCGTGTGTTGCTGGTTTGGGCGCTCGGCGATGGAACCAAATTCACTCAGGAACTGTTGCAGATCAATCCCAAACTTCCCTACTACAAGATTTTCAGCTACGACGCTTACCGCCAAATGTTTTTCCTTGGTTTCATCTGGATTCCTCTGGCGTTGTTAGGAGTCTGGCTGGGACGTCGCGCTTTGCAGCGTGCAAAAACCGCCCCTGAAGAGTACGGAGGTTTCAGACTGGCGCGCGTTTCCACTGTGGCATCGTCGCTGTTGCTGGTGATGTTCAGTGCCGGAGTGGTCTTGCAAATCCCGGACGCCTTGGAACGGAGCCGCCTGAAACAAGCCGCAGCGACTCGCGCAGCGATGTATGCGCTGCACGCCGAAGCGCTGGAAAAATACCACCGCGAATACGGCAGCTATCCGCAGGAATTGTCGGATGTTTCGCGCGTCAATGCCGAAGCAGTTCCGAACACGGATTACTGGGAAAATAACTTCACTTATCAACCGACTGGAGTCATCGCTTCGCGCGGCAGCGCCATCAGCTTCAGCAACTACAAGCTGATTTCCGCTGGGCCGGATGGAAAATTCGACACCGAAGACGATATCTCAATGGAAGACGGGATCATTCTTCAGGATGGACAAACCAAGATTGAAAAAGTCCCGGCATCAACCAAATCCTTCAAACAGTAACCTGCGAGCCTCGGATTTCACCAAGACATTTCCGGGCTGAGGGTCTTTGACGAATACTGGTTGAATCGAACACCCTGCGGCCTCAAGTTACGTGCCCTTCGACACAAATAGCTTGAGGCCGTTTTACAATCAATCCCCTTGTTGTGCTCCAAACGTTGAAGCAAACACATGCGCCATAACTGGCTGGTTCGACTTTACTACCGATTACGTGGCCGCGATCCCCTGGCGGAATACTACGAATGGCTCGTCCAATTTGGCCGAGTCACCGAAGGCCGGGTTCTGGATTCTTTACAGGACGATACAGGCGACACGGCGATTTATTACCGTTACAACGTCGCCAACGTGGATTACGAAACCTCTCAAAAGCTGAGCGCAGACCAACTGCGACGCTCGCACGAATTCATTCCCGGCGCGAGCATCACCGTTCGTTACGATCCGAAAAGTCCCGGAATTTCCATTGTTCCCTAACGGTGGTCGGCAATCTCTTGACACCACCAACCACCAACCTATGTTTCGCAAAATTCTGATTGCCAACCGTGGAGAAATTGCCGTCCGGCTGATTCGCGCCTGCCGCGATTTGGGCATATCGCCCGTCGCAGTGTATTCCGAAGCCGACCGGCAAGCCTTGCACGTGCGGCTGGCCGACGAAGCTTATTTCATTGGCGAAGCTCCGGCGGCGCAAAGTTACCTGGTCGGCGAAAAGATCATTGATGCCGCCAAAAAGTCAGGCGCCGAAGCGATTCATCCCGGCTACGGTTTTTTATCCGAACGCGAATGGTTCGCCCGCGCCGTTGGCGAAGCCGGTTTGACCTTCATCGGCCCATCGCCGGAATCCATCGAAATGATGGGCGACAAAACCAACGCGCGCATTGCCGCGCTGAAAGCCAATGCCCCCATCGTTCCCGGCACCACAGAACCGCTGACGAATGAAACCACGGCCAAAAAAGTTGCGGCGGAAATCGGCTATCCCGTGATGATGAAAGCGGCGGCAGGCGGCGGCGGCAAAGGCATGCGCATCGTTCGTTCCGACGAAGAAATGACTGCAGCCTTGCAAATGGCCAGCGCCGAAGCTCAAGCCGCATTTGGCGATCCGTCGGTGTACATAGAAAAGCTGATCGAACGACCTCGCCACATCGAAATTCAAATCGTCGCGGATAAATTCGGCAACATCATCCATCTGGGCGAACGGGAATGTTCGATTCAGCGCCGCCATCAAAAAGTCATCGAAGAATGCCCGGCCAGTTTCAATGACGCCGAATTGCGCGAACGCATGGGCAAAGCTTCGGTCGAAATCGCACGCGCAGCCAATTACTACAGTCTGGGCACGATTGAATATCTGGTGGACGCCGACCGCAACTTTTACTTTCTGGAAATGAACACGCGGTTGCAGGTGGAACATCCGGTCACCGAAATGGTCACCGGAGTGGATTTGGTGCGGGAACAGATTCGCATCGCCGCCGGAGAAAAGCTGAGCATCAAACAGGAAGACGTTCGTTGGAGCGGTTCGGCCATCGAATGCCGCGTCTACGCCGAAGACCCGGCCAACAATTTTTTACCGTCACCCGGCAAAATCACTCGGCTCAGAACTCCATCCGGCCCCGGCGTGCGCGACGACAGCGGCGTTTACGAAGGATGGGAAGTGCCGCTGTTTTACGACCCTATGATTTCCAAACTGGCCGCGTGGGGAGCGACACGCGACGAAGCCATTGGCCGCGTGCGTCGCGCGCTCGGCGAATATCACGTCGGCGGCATTCGCACGACGATTCCTTTTTTCCTCTCGGTGTTGGATGACGAAGAATTCCAGCGCTGCGAAACCGACACCGGGTTTATCCCGCGGTTTCTGGAACGCCAAAAAGCGAGAGCCGAATCCGATCCGAATGCCGATCTGGAAATCGCTGCCGCCATTGCTGCGGCGTTGAATTTCACCGAACAAACGCGCGCGCAGCAAACCACTTCGAATAATCAACCAGCAAGCACCAGCAAATGGAAAGCTGCTGGACGAATCGGACGGTAACAACCTCATGAAATTGCAAATTGAGATTGACGGACAATCCAAAGAGGCCGAATTCGTGACGGTCAATGGCTTGGCGCAACTGAAACTCGGCGAGCGTTTGCATTCTGCCGAAGTCAGTCAACCGGAACCGGACTTTTATGTCGTTCAATTGAATAATCGCGTGTATCGTTGTGCGGTGGAAAAATCTCCGACCGGAGAAACGGAAGTCGTCGTCAATGGCAAACGCATTCCGATCAAAGTCCGAGACAAAAAACATCTGCGCGGCAATATCGGAACCGGCGCGGGCGCGGGCGGCAAAGCTACTTTGATTTCGCCTATGCCCGGCAAAATCGTTCGCGTCCTGTTAAACGTCGGCGACGAAGTGGCCGCCAATCAGGGCGTGTTGATCGTCGAAGCCATGAAAATGCAGAACGAAGTGCAATCGCCCAAAGCAGGTAAAGTGGCTGAAATCCGCGTCGCCGAAGGCCAGACGGTCAACGCTGGAGAAACACTGGCAGTGATTGAATAAAAAGCGGGACGATTTTTTCGGTCGTCCCGCTCTTTGATTTCAGTTTGAAGACAGTGATTCAGGCAGCTTTCTTTTTGGCTTTTGCGCCCGAAGACAGAACTTCGATGGCTTTCTTGAGCATGAGGTCTTCCGAAGGTTTCGGGCCGACCACTGCCGGAGGCTGTCCTTCACCAGCCGGACGATTGGATTCGTCGCCACCCAGATCAGCCAAATCCGCTCGCTTCACTTCGACGTTGGGAACCACACCTTCCGTCATAAAAATCTTGCCGTTCGGCGAAGCGTGACGCGCCGTAGTCAGCAGCAACGCCGATCCATCATCCAGCGGGAACAACTGCTGTTCGACTCCCATTCCAAACAACGTGCGTTCACCGACGACATCGCCTCGCTGATTTTCCATGATCGCGGCGGCAATGACTTCGGCGGCTCCGGCGGTCGTGCGATCAATGATGACCGCCACCGGCAAATCCGTCAGGTCATCGTCGGCTTTGGCGTCGTAAGTTGCCATCACTTTGTCTTTGCGACCAATCGTTTTGGCAATCGTGCCTGATTTCAGGAAGTAATCGGCGACGGCTACGCCTTCTTTCAAATCGCCGCCCGCCGAACCGCGCAGATCGAGCACAATGGATTTCGCGCCTTTTTTGATCGCATCCTTGATCGCCGTAGCCACCGCTTCCGATTGGCCTTTGTTCAGGATCGGCACTTTGACATAACCAACTTGCTGTTCCAGCGATTTAACTTCGGGAGCGATGGCCGGAACCGCGCCGCGCACCAGTTTGATCTTTTCCGACTTGCGATTGATGAGCGCCAATTCGACGCTGGAGCCGGGCGTTCCGGCCAGCAACGAACGAACGTCGAACAAATCCAGATCGCGTGTCGCGTGGCCGTCAATGTATTCAATCACGTCGCCGACCCTGATGCCTGCCTTGTCGGCGGGCGAAGTCGGCACCACCGCAATCACATAAGCAAAACCGGAATACTGGCCAATGACCATGCCGGTCACGTCTGTGTTCATTTTGCCGGCCTGGTATTCCTTGACCTGTGGCGGCAGCAAATAAGCGCTGAACGGATCCAATCCGTCGGTCAATCCGCGCAAAGCTCCGATGCGCACTTTTTCCAGATCGGGTTTTTCGACGTATTCGTTGACGATGTGTTGAACGACGTTTTCGAAAATTCTCAACTGCGCGTAAGGGCCAGGTTCGGCCAGCGCGCGAACCAGCGGATTATTCGACCGGGAGAGCATGCCGCCCACAACAGAATAGAGGGCGATAAAAGCGGAAAGCGTAATAAGCGTCAGCTTGCTGCGAATAGACATTGAACCGGCTCCTTCAACTAAAACGTTTCGGCCTGTCAAGATTGCCAACCGATTGAGCGATCAATGATTTGGACAATGGAAACAAGCGGGTTGGATCATACACCACGAAAATTTTGCGGCGCAAGCAAAGCCACTTGCTTGCCGGGGATTTGGGGAAAAACCCCATTGCTTTCCACACTCGCCTCAACTTTTTTGAATGGGAAACCAATCTTCGGCTCGAATCAGCGTTTCTAGTGTAAAAAAATGCCGCTCGGACTTCCGAACTCCGAGCGGCTTACAGGAGGATACCCCTTTGAAGAAACACCAGCCGGTGCTTTTCTCAGTGAGCTTCGTCCTCAAAGACGCCCTGGACAGAATTCGGGTTACTGCTTTTTCTGAGGCAGGTAAAACTTTACCGCCATCCATTGCTTACAGAGTTCCGCACCAGATGTACGAGCCTGAAAAAGTTCTTCAGCGAGCAGCAGTAATTTCACAAGCAGCCATCCAGGCAGAAATGTCCGACCGGTTGATTGCCGCCGCCATCAATTCAGGAAACAAATCCGGCGTGCAGGCAAAAGCCGGAATCCCCAATCCAGCAAGAGCTGAAGCGACGTTATGATCGTAAGCGGGCGCGCCGTCATCGCTGAGCGCCAGCAGGGCGATCATTTGCACGCCGGAAGCCGCCAATGTCGCCACGCGCTTCAGCATTTCCTGCTGATTCCCGCCTTCAAACAGATCGCTGATTAAAATCAGAATCGTGTCGTGCGGTTGGCGCACCAGTCCCTGGCAAAACCCCAGCGCGCGATTGATGTCCGTGCCACCGCCGAGTCGCGCGCCAAACAGCAGTTCGACGGGATCGGAAAGTTCTGCCGTCAAATCCACCACCGCCGTATCAAAAACCACCATCTGAGTACGCACGGCGGGCAGCGACGCCAAAACCGCGCCGAAGATGCCCGAATAAACGACCGAACTCGCCATCGAACCGCTCTGATCTACGCACAAGATGATGTCGCGCAACGCCGAACGTTTGCGCCCGTAACCGATGCGCGTTTCGGGAATGATCGTCCGATATTCCGGCTGGTAATGTTTCAGGTTGGCGCGAATGGTGCGCGGCCAGTCAATTTCGTTATGCCGGGGGCGGTGGTTGCGGCTGGCGCGATTCAGACTGCCCGCGACGGCCTGGCGCAACGGATTGGCCAGTCGGCGCTGAAGTTCTTCGACGACTTTGCGAACCACCAATCGCGCGGTTTCTTTGGTTTTGGCAGGCATCACATCGCCCAACGCCAACAGGTTGGCAACCAGGTGAACATCCGGTTCGACGGCTTCCAGCATTTCCGGTTGCAACAGCATCTGCCGCAGGTTCAATCGTTCCAGCGCGTCCTGCTGCATTACGCGCACCACGGATGAAGGAAAGTAATTGCGAATATCGCCCAGCCAGCGCGCCACGTTTGGCGCGGAACTGCCCAAACCGCCTTTCCCTTTGCCGTCAGCTTCGTAGAGCGCAGCCAGCGCCTTATCCATCGCCAAATCCGTGCCGTTCAGGTTCACGCCGATGCCGTCCGCTTGTTCGCCGCCCAGCAACAATCGCCAGCGGCGCAATCTGTTGTCCATCGCACTCATTTTGGGGCCTCCGTTGATTCAGCAAGCGGAACGGTCAATCCCAGCAAACGCGCCACCAGTGGCAGCACGGCTACCGCACGAGCATGGTCAAAGTCTTCGGCGTCAGTTGAAGGGCTCCGAGGCGTGAGCGTTGCGCCTCGTTTCGCACGTTCACCCATTTGTCGGCGTTCCGGCGCGGTAAAGGTGGAAAACGTGCGCCGCAACAGCGGCAGCAACATCGTAAAGCTTTCGCCCGGCAACGCCGTCAACCAATCGTCAATCAACTGCCACAATCGTTCGTCGTGCAACAGCGACAGACCGCTGCCTTTCAAAAAACCTTCGACCCAGGCGGCGGCTTGCTCAGGCTCGCTCGTCGTGGAAAGCGCGTGACTGACGCGGCGCGCGGCTTCTTCGGCAGAAAACGCATTCGCATCCAGCAACAATCGGCAACAGCGCCCGGCCACCAATCCGTGCAGGCTGTTTTGATCCGTCAATTGCTTCAATGTCGTTTGCCAGCTTTGCGAAAGTTCTTCGTTTTGAATCAGTCCAATCGCGCCGTTGACGCTGACGATGTGATCGAACATCGCCGCCGCCGCGTCGTCGTTGAGCGAAGCGCAAGCGCCCGGCAAGCCTATGCAAATGCGCGCGACCATCCCATTGATAATCGCGCCGACCGTTTGTGCATCGGTCTGCCGCACGTTGCCGTAACGCCCAACATTGGCCAGCGGCGGCAATGCCTCCATCAAATGCGTGACAGCAGCGGCCAGCGCCGCTTCGGCTTGCAGACGCGCCATCAAATGCGAAACGGTTTCCGGCAAATCGGCCAGCAACGCGCGATCCAGCAACGCTGTCAACGCAGACAGGTCTTTGGCTTTGTCGGCTTCATCGCGCACTCGAGCCGACGCTGCGTCAAGAATCGTCCCGCCCCAGACGCCAGCTTCGATCAAGGCCACGACGTATTCCGGCTGCCAGCGCAATCGCCACAGTTCGTGAAACGTGCCTTTGTGGCCGCCAGCGGTTTGCGTTGCGCCCCAATCCACACCGAGCAGATTCAACCGGTGCAGCAACCGGCTTCGATCCAGATCGTTCGGCTTTCGCAAATCCAGATCGAGCGTTCGCTCCAAAGCTTCGACGGTCAAGCGCAACCGTTTCTGTTCGCGCTGCAAATCACGCTGCAACGGCGCGAGCGGAGTGGTTCCGGGAACCGCTCCAAGCGTTTCGCCGACGATCAATTTTTCATGCACCAATCGCAGCGGCAGATCGTTGCCGAAACAAAACACCGTTTGCACGGCCTCGTTCATTTCGACCAGGCTCGCCACGGCGCGCCCGCGTAGCGAAGACAGGGTTTCGGCCAGCCGCACGGCTTCGATGACGTGCGCCGAAGAAACATCCAAATCTTCTTCGCGCAGCAAACGAGCGACTCGCGTCATCCAGCGGATGGCCGTCTGCTCCGGCGTCATCCACAAATGCTGATACCAGCCCGGCGATTCGATGCCCGCGCCGTAACCGCTCTGAAACGACAACCGCCCGTTGGTCCACGGCGTCCAGGTCGCCTGAACTTTCACTTTCGGCAAACCTTTGAGCAGTGCGGCGTCGGCTTTGGCCGAAGGCGCGGCTTTCCCTCCCACATCGAGCGCGGGCGCGTGCCAGGCGCCACAAACCACTGCTATGCGTTCAAAACCTTCGCGCACAGCGGCGCGAATCGTCTGCCGCATAAACGCTTCGCGCAAAGCTTCTCGTTTTGCTTCGCGACTGCCTTCCGGCTTTGGTTCGGCTTCGCGCAAAGCGGCCATCGCTTCGTTGATGGCGACGAAGACTTCGCTACTGTCGCGCCGCTGCTCGACCATCTGCTCCCACCAACGCTCGCCGTCGCTGTATCCGGCGGCGATGGCAAGTTGCCCAATCGGATCAGAGTGGATTGCGGATTGCGGCACTGTCTTAATGCCGATTGCGAATTCGTTGTCTTCTTCAGTTGTTGGGATGAGTTGATGCGATTGCGGCAAATCCATAAACCGGGTTTCGATGTTGTTGGTCAGCGCGTACCGCAGCGCCTGCCATTCTGGAGAAAATTCGGCAAATGGATAAAACACTGCGCGCTTCGGGTCATCTGCCGCATGAATCAACAACGCCACCGGCGGCTGCATCTGTTCGTGAACGAGCAGCGGCAAGACTTCGGCGGCATCGGGCGGGCCTTCGACCAGCACTGCATCTGGGCGCAAAACTTCCAACGCTTGCAGAAGGCTGCGCGCTGAACCGGGACCGTGATGCCGAATGCCGAAAATATGCAAACCCATCGTTTTTCCTTCACTCAATCGTTGAAAGTAGAAAACGTTGAAACAGGATTGCCAGGATTGATTTCACGATTGACAGGATTCAACCCTGACCGAAATCTGACCAAAACCTGATTGGAATTGAGTAGCCTGTAAAACCTGCCGCGAATCTTGTTTACCCTGTCTAAAGAAAGAGTGTCTCAAGGTTGCTTGTTCCGATTTAGGAGACTTCCCGGCAGGCGCGATACAAATCTTTCCAGCCGTCTCGCTCTTTGACCACGGTTTCCAGATATTCCAACCAGACGACGCGATCCTGCACAGGGTCTTTCACCACAGCGCCGACCAACCCCGAAGCGACATCATTCGCGCGCAGACTGCCGTCGCCGAAGTGCGCGGCCAGCGCCAGGCCGCTGTTGACGACGGAAATGGCTTCGGCGGTGCTCAAACTGCCGCTCGGAGATTTCAGCTTGGTTTTACCGTCTTCGGTTTTGCCGTCGCGCAGTTCGCGGAAGACCGTCACGATGCGGCGGATTTCCGCCAGCGCAGGCGGTTCGGCGGGCAGTTCCAACGCGCGGCCAAGCGCTTCGACGCGGCGGCTGACAATTTCGACTTCTTCGTCGGCGCTTTCCGGTACGGGCAAAATCACTGTGTTGAAACGGCGCTTGAGCGCGCTGGAAAGTTCGTTGACTCCGCGGTCGCGGTTGTTGGCGGTGGCGATGATGTTGAATCCTTTTGTCGCCTGCACTTCGGAATTGAGTTCGGGAATCGGCAATGTTTTTTCGGAAAGAATCGTAATCAGCGTGTCTTGCACGTCGGCGGGGATGCGCGTCAATTCTTCGACGCGGGCGAGTTTGCCGTCTTGCATCGCCCGCATCACGGGGCTGGCAACCAGCGCTTCGTGCGAAGGGCCTTTGGCCAGCAAGCTGGCATAATTCCAGCCGTAACGAATCGCTTCTTCGGCGGTTCCGGCGGTTCCCTGCACCAGCAAGGTGGAATCGCCGGAAATGGCCGCGGCCAGATGTTCGCCGACCCAGGTTTTGGCCGTGCCCGGCACGCCCAGCAGCAACAGCGCCCGGTCTGTGGCCAGCGTGGCGATGGCGATTTCGATCAATCGCCGCTGGCCGATATATTTAGGCGAGACCTTGAAGCCGTTGTCCAATTCGCCGCCGAGCAAATACGTTGCCACCGCCCACGGCGACAACTTCCAGTTCGGCGGGCGCTGTCTTCCAGAAGAGGCGTCAATCTTCGCCATCTCTTCCAATTCTTCGGCAAACTGGTGTTCGGCGTGTTGGCGCAACAGAGTGGTCATGTGTTGATCTCCTTAAGCAGTTCGTAACGAAATTGAATGAAATCCAGAAAGCGTTCCAGCGTCGGCGCACGTTCGAACGGCGGTTGCGAAGCTTCCAGCAACCGCGTGGTTTCGGGCAATAATTCCACTTTGAGCCGCAGTCCAATTTCATTCAAAAAACCTGTCCACCACCAATCCACTTTGAAACCGTCGGTTTCGACATGGTGGAGCAGGCTGTTGACAACGGCGCGGCTCAGCGGTTCGCTCCAGCGATGCCGGCAAACCGCCAGATAATTTCGCGACGGTTGCGTCGAATGCAGCGAAGGATTTTCGGCAAGCAGGCGCATCACGAATGCTTCCTGTTTCGCTTCCGGCAGAGCGCGCATCAAATAAACAGCCTGTCCCTGTCGGTACAATTCTTCCAGCAAGGCTTCAGCCCATTCCGCATCGTCGTAACGTCGCGCGGACTGCGACCAGGCTTCGAGCAAGACGTCTTTCCATTCGCTGTGTGTGGCCGCCGCGATCAATTCCCGCGCAGTCCAATCGGACAAATCCTGCCAACTGCGCGGCGGAATCGCCGCCAACATTTGCTGCAACCACCAGGCTTTTTCACCCAAACCGTGAAAGAAAGGTTTTGGCTCGATGCCGTCGCGCAGCATGCTTTTGTCGCAAGCTTCCGGCAAAGTGATTTCCAGTTGATCGCGGCCAGACAGATTGCGTTTGAAACCCAGCAGCGTTTGCGCACGATCGAGCATTCGACGGCAGAGTTTCGATTGCGGCAATTGCGCCAGCAAATCTGCGGCTGTTTTGCGAACCTCTTTGCGGCGGTCGTCCAGCGCTGTTTCCAAAAACGGTTCGTCTTCCAAACTCAACCCGGCGACCATCGCGGCCAAAAAATCAGCGCGCTCTTTCGGCCCTTCCTGCGGCCAGACGGATTGCAGCAGATCACGTGCGCGCTGCGGGTCGCGTTTGCGCAACTGAGCGAAAAACGCCTGTCGTTGTTGGCGATTGCCGGTGTCCCAAACATTTTCGTCTTCAACCTTGACGGCGTAATGCCAATCGGGATTCTGCGCGGCCAGCCACAATCCTCGTTCGCCAAGCGCGGGCAAAATGACTTCGCGCAATTCACGCCGGTCATTGCCAACCTGCAACAACAGCGGCAGAAATTCTTCGGGCGCGCGCCAACCGCGCATCACGACAGATTCAAACCATTCCGCCAACAATTCCGCGTGGCGTCCGCGCAACATCGTCGCCAGATGCTGGGCGGCGCGCGGCGAACATCTCTTCAGGGTTTCCGACTTAGAAAGTTCGCCGATGGGCGATGTTTCAGCCTTTGGCAGTTTGCCGGCGGATTCATAAAGCGAGACTGCCGCCGCCGCGCCAAGCAACAATTCTTCAGGCTTGTCGCCATCCAGTTGCGCCAGCAATTTGCCGAGCGCATCCGTGTCAGGCTGCAACGCCAACGGCTGGCGCTCCGTGCCAATCACGGCGGTTTGCAAAATGCTTCGCCAATAATTCGTCATCACATTCTCACCAAACGTTCTTCCGCCAGCACGCTCAGCGGCCACAGAAAATTGCCGTCCCATTCGCCGAACACAGTGATTGGCCGCCCGCCGCTCAAAGCCAGCAATTCCCAACCATGTTCGAAACGCGGATGAATCGGAAGCGCGCAACTTTCATCGTCGCGCAATGACCAGACGCCGTTTCGCAACACTGGAATGACGCCGGTCAACGGCAAAGGGAAAATTTCCAACCACGGCATCTTCGCAATGGCTGCCGAGTAATTCTCGAAAGCGTCTTTCACGCGCTCCATTCCGGGCCAGAAATCGAAATGCGCGATGGCGGCTTGCCGCTCTTTAATCAAGGCGCGAAATGAAATCGTTCCGGGAAAGAAAACCAGTTCTGCCTCGAATGCAGTTCCGACAACCAGACTGGCATCGAGCGGTTGTTGTCCGTGCGCGAAATGCAAAATCAACGCGATGTGATTGCTGTTTTCGCCCCACAACCAATTGCGCTGCACGCGCAAACGCTCTTCCTGTTCGATGCGCTGACCTATGACCAGCCATTTGTCCCGCGCGCCGGGCTGCGCTTCTGATTGAGCCAGCAAATCCTCTTGATTAACTGTCCAACCGATCAACGCGCGAACATCGGCCTGATTTTCTTCCGGCAATTCGTCAATGCGTTTGTAAGCTGCCAGCAACAAATGCAACTTGCCGGCGCGTTCGAGCAGGCGTGTTTGCCAACCTTCGCCCGAATGCGCTGCGCCGCCCAGTTCGCGCACCAGCCGCGCCAGACCGGGCGCTTGCGCATCCACCAATCGCGCGGCCATGCGTTCCCAGAATTGCGGCGACTGTGTTTGGGCGGCGGCCAATCCGTTGCGAATCAGATCGCGCAGCCACAATTCCAATTCCTGAATTCCCGCAGCGACTTTCGCTTCGCGCGCGGCGGCGCGTTTGGCCTGGGCGGTTTCGTCAACGGGTTTTTCTCTGGCTTGCTGCTTTTCAGATTTTTGCTCAGCGCGTTTGGCGCGCGAAACCAACCATTCGCTGACCCAATCGGGCGCAGTTTTTTCCGTGAACGATTGCCGATGACTGGCAAGCAACAGAAACAATCCGAGCGCGTGTTTGCATGGAAATTTGCGGCTGGGACAGGAACATTTGAACCCGGGTTCGGACAAATCAATCTGCGTTTGGTAAGGATTCTTGCCGCTGCCCTGACACAATCCCCAAACGGCTCGCTCATCGCAACCGAGCGTTTGCCAATGACGCGCGGCGGCCAGACCCTGTCCGGCTTTGGCGGAAGAAGCGTCCGGCGCAAGGCCGAGAATTTGTTCGGAAGTCCAATTCATTCGCGTCAAATCGTTTTCATTCGCAACCGAACCAACAGATCATTCATGGCAGTTTTACCCGTCGGGATTTCGGGCAACAGGCTGGATTGACAGGCGCGCTCCAAATCACTTTTCAAGCGCAGATATTCTTGCTGATAAAACTCGATGTCGGTTTCTTCGAGCGTAGACGTTTCGGGGCCGGAAAGTTTACGGGCGATCAGTTCGCCGATGTATGGCAGTCTGAAAGCTTCATTCAGCGTGACCAGATTGGCTTCGATTTCACCGCTTCGCATCAGGTGAATGCCGGTCAGCAGGACGCGGTAAACGTACAGCAACGGCTTGACGCGCCGCGGGCGTTCTTTATCGAACAGCTTCCATTGCGTTTCGGCGAATCCGAAATAATGATGACTGTGATGGCGCGTCAGACAGGCTTTGGCAATTTCTTTCAACTCTTCGTGTTCGGGCGATGTGCGAAGCACCAGCGGCGAAAACAGTTGCTCCATGACGTAGCCGTTCTTTTTCAGCATCAAGCCGAAGAACTTCTTTACGTCGTGCGTCACCAGATCAATTTCCAACCCATCTCGCATCTTGGTGGCTTCTATTGTTTCGCAGCCATCACCCAACCCTATGACCTGGCGGACGGGCAGGATATGCACACCGCGCAGGTCGTAATCAGAATCTGGGGATGGAAATCCGTAAAGATGTGCGCCGCTGATGGTGGCAAACAACAGCGGATACGGTTGCGCTGCAATTTCGCGTTCGACTCGCGGATCAATGTTCATCAGGCTAACTCGTTATTCATCGCCAAACGGCGCGCTTCGATCAAAAAGGCATTGACGCTTTCGTAATCGGGGCGGTCGGGCAGTTTCGTCATAGCCAGGGCTGCGTCAAAGTCTTTGTGCAAACTAAGCCGCAACTTGTTGATCTCTGCCAAATCCATTTGACCGCATTTGATGGCCAGCAAAAAGTCGCGGCGGTCACCGACGTGAACCGGCACGAAAGCTTCTTTCAACACGATCACCCCCGACATCAACAAACGGATCAAGTGCATGGCATGTTTCCAGCGAATCGTGCCGGTTGCGCGCAAATCCTGTTCAAGCTTTTTGAATTGGGACATGACATATCCGTTGTAGGTTTGATAGACCAACTTTGACAAGAAACACGTGCGCATTGCCAGCAACTTCTCGGCTACCGCCGTTTTGGTCTCGATCAGCGGCGACCATAAACATTCCAGAATGTTAGGATTGGCTTTCAACGCCAGAATCAGAAATTTTTGCAGTTCCCAGTAACATTCTTGTGTCGCGTGGTTTTCCAATTGTTCAGGCATGCCATACAGCGACCATTGCAGTTCGGCTGGCGGCAAGTAAATGCCTCTACGGTCAGTGTCGGACTCGTCCGTGTCTAGTCCGAATGCTCGCGAACCAATGACACAGCGGTAAATAACGAAATCGTAAAGATTCAAATCGGCGAAAGCGTCGTTTTCCGGCTTTGTGACTTCCCGCTGGAACTGCTTGCGAATCGTCATTTCGTGACGTTGTAGCGCGGCTTCGACACCGTTGGTAAAGCGAACTAGATACGAATGGGCGCCGTCATCCGGCGACTTGATAATTTCCCCGACCGCGCCGCGCGGAACACTCCAATCGCCGGTCGGCGATTGGAGTTCGATACGCGAAACAATTTGCGTTCCGACTGGAAGAATCAGGTGTAGTTGGTAATTTGATCTATCGGTCACTTCAAAACTCGTCGTTGTTAGCGTTCGGAATCCGGTTTTGGCGTAGGCGTTGGATTCCGTTTCAATGAAGGAGACCTGCGCGGAGGGCGATTTTGGCCCTCACCGCGCATGCCAGGTGTTAATGGAGATTGCGCAGGCGGCGGGGTACGCTCAAACGTAAACGGCGGCGGAGTTTCAGAAACCAGTTTGGCTTGCGCTTCGGCCATTCCGGCTCTGGCAATCGAAGAATCCGGCTTCAACGCCAGCGCGCGCCGATACTTTTCTCTCGCCAACGGATACCGTTTTGCATCCAGGTCGGATTTGGCTTCGCTCAGTGAGCGATGAATGGTTGTCAAAATGGTCAGCTTGCTGTTGACCAGACTCGATTCGGCGGAGTTCGGATTGATCTGCTGGTATTCCTGATATTTGGCAATCGCTTCGGCGTATTGTTCGCGGTCTTCCAGAGCCTTGGCCTGATTCAACACAGCGCTGGCGATTTCGGCCAAACTGGGCGTAGGCGTAGAGACTGCGGCTTGAACCGGCGAGGCCTTCGGCTTGGGCGTCGGCTTCGGCGTTGCGGTCGGAGTTGCTGACGGCGAAGGTGTGGTTGTGATTTGAGCCGCCAGATTTTGTCCGTTGATGCGGCCACGTTCGGAAAAGAAATACGCTCCGGCTGCCGTGCCGGCCACCAACAACCCGCAAGCTCCCACCACCAACCCCAACTTGCTTCCGGCGGATTTCGGCTTCACAACGACAATGGTTTCTTCGTCGTCAGTCACGGCTTTGGCATTGGAAACTGGTTTGACCGCGCCGCCGGATACTCCATAAACCGACGGGCTTGCCGTTTTCAACTGTGCCAGCGGAACCGTTTCGGCTTCCTGCATCGGTGAATTGGTCGGCGGAGTCAGCGCCGCCGGTGAAACTGGCGCGACAATCGGCGGAACTTGCGATGATGAAGATGCAGATGCCTGCCTTGCTTCAGTTCCGGTAATCAAAGTCGCCGCGTCAGAAATCAACGTGGGCGCGGCAGACAGCGGTTTCGTCAATCTGCCGCTGGGAGTTTTTTGCAGATCGGTTCCGACCGTGCGTTCGTGAATTTGCAGAGCGTCCATAAACTCCGCCGCAGTTTGATACCTGTCGTTTGGACTTTTTTGCAGCGAACGCATGATGATCGCCGCCAGCGTCGGCGGCAGATCAGGGCGCAATTCAAGAATCGGCGGAGGCGGAACTTCGATGTGGCCTTTGCGAACTTCCCAATCGGAACCGGTCGCAGAGCGCAGAAACGGCAATCGCCCGCTCAGCATTTCGTAAAACGTCACGCCCAGACTGTACAAATCCGACCGAACATCTATATCGAGTCCAAGCAATTGTTCGGGCGACATGTATTCGACCGTGCCCGGATGAAATCCGGTTTGAGTCATGCCACTGCTGGAATTCGGTTCGCCAAGAACTTTGACGATGCCGAAGTCCGTAATTTTCAACCGGCCTTTGTGATCCAACAGCATGTTCGCCGGTTTGATGTCGCGGTGAATGATGCCCGTGTGGCGAATGTCGGATTCATCCACATAGGTGAAGTTGTGCGCGAATTCCAAAGCGGCCAATGCTTGTTTGCACAGATACACCGCTTGAGCCGGAGTCGGCACGCCCTGACGCGCCAGCAGGTCTTTCAAACTCATTCCCGGCACATATTCCATCACCAGGAAATAGTTGTCTTCGGCGGTGAAAAATTCGTAAACGCGGACAATGTTCGGATGATCGAGCTGGGATTGGATGTAGGCTTCGCGGCGAAACCTGGCTTTCAGATGCGATTGCGCCGCCGGAGAAAACGCTCCGAGCAAGATGGATTTGACGACGATTTCGCGCGGCAGATTGACGTGCTGCCCGCGATAAACGGTTCCCATGCCGCCGTGCGCCAGTTCGCTGGTGATTCGATAATTGCCTATGATTCTGCCGATCATTCGTTACTCACTTGAAAACCGGGTAGTGTTGAAAATGTAATTCTGATTTCACCGCAGAGGCGCAGAGAACGCAAAGATTTCGCAGAGGTCAAATTGAGGAATAGCCTTTCTAAATCGAAGCAATAAACTTTGAAACAGGATTTACATGATTTTTTTCAGGATGAGCAGGATTCAAACCAAATTGAAACTTGATTGTTATTGATGCTTCTGTAAATCCTGCCGGAAATCATGTTCATCCTGTCAAAAAAAGAATGTCCCAATGTTGCTTGCTCTGATTTAGCACAGGCTCTCTGCGCTTCCTGCGACGGTCTTCGCGTCTCTGCGGTGAAAGAGGCTGGCGCGAAAAGCAGCATTACTTTTTCATGGCCACCGAAAACCGAAACAGCGTTTTGACGCCGATTTGTGTTTATTGGTCTGCAAACCTGCCTTCGGGAAAACCGAGCCTAATGTAGAGAATCCCCCCTCAAAAGGCAAAAGTCAGATTCGCTAATTTCTCAACGCCCCGTACACAAGACGCGAAATCTCGGCAATCAGTTTACCGCTTTGTTTGTCGCTTTCGATGCCTTTGGTCAGCACGACAATCACATAAGGTTTGCCACCGACCGGATACACAATTCCGGCATCGTGTTTGTGTTTGGTGATTTCGCCGGTTTTGTGCGCCACTCTGGTCGCCGTAGGCAATCCCGCCGGAATGCCGTCGTTGAAATGTTGCGCCGCCAAAATTTCGACCATCTTTTCGCAAGCGCGTTTGCTCTTGAACTTGTTTTCGGCAATCGCCCGCAACAACACCATCAAATCATAAGCCGTCGTCGTGTTGTTTTTCCCAGCCTGAAAAGCTTTGGAATCTTCGACGCCACGCAACACGCGCATGTCGTTTGCGCCAAGTTCGGCCATCAACTTCATGACGTTTTCCGGCCCAACGCGTTCGATCAGAATGTTCGTCGCCAGATTGCTGCTCCAGGTAATCATGTGATCCACCAATTCCAGCACAGTCATTTTCTGGCCAATGCGGTTGTAAACCTCTTCGTCGCTGTCGTCGGTTTTGTTCAATCGGTATTCGCTGCCGTCCACGATGCTGAAGAATTTGTTTTTGACCTCAATCGGGTCGGTCAACCGCAATTTCTTCGCTTCGACCAGGCGAAAAACTTCCATCATCACCGGCAACTTCATGGTGCTGGCGGCGTGCAGACTGACTTTTTCATTGATGAACAAAGTCTGTTTGCTTTGCAGGTCGTAGACGGCTACGCCGACGACTTCTGCGCCGCTCATCGAAATGACGGTTTCGATTTGCGCTTTGGCTTGTTCGAGTTTCGATTGAGCCAACGACGTCACTGCCAACATCACCAACAGAAACACTGCTCTGCCCATTGCTCTGAACGACAAAAGATTCATTCCTGATCTCCAAAGGAAGGCCTGACAGCCAATAGATTTTGAGTTGATTCTTGAGGCGGGAAATATCCTGTAAAAGCTGTGCAGGCGCAACCTCTGGATCGTAGTTTCACTCAATAGGTACGGAGCCGGAAACGGTACGGTGCCTGAGCGCCTGCGTCGCTTGGGGACTCGCGCTACGCGCGTGCGCTCCGCTATCGCTACGCGCACCGTCCCAGGACAGTGATCAGAGAGAAGGGGGACGACTACACAACACCCGAAAACCGATATCGAAGTCGCGGCTGGCCGGACGAAAGTAGCTACGATAGACGGCGCGCGCGTCCAAAGGAATGCTGATCCACGAGCCGCCCCGCAGGACGCGGCGAACTCCGGTTGCCAAAATATCTTCGCGGCCATCGTCGCTTCGGTATGGATATTTGAACCGATCCTGATCGTAGATTGACAACGTCCAGGTGTAAGCATTGCCCGAAAGATCGAACGCGCCTTCGGGCGTAGCGTTGTCAAAAACTCCAACCGGAGTCGTGCGGCGAATGTGACTTTCAAACGTATTGCATCTGGCCGAATCAAATTCATTGCCGTAAGGAAACTGTCGTCCTTTTTTGCCGCGCGCCGCCGCTTCAAATTCGGCTTCGGTCGGCAAACGAAAGATCAAAATGTCCGACAAGCTGCCAGCTTGTCGGGGCTTGGCCGTTGAGCCAATGCTTTGCTCGCCTAGACTCCGACAAGCTGGCAGCTTGTCGGACAGCGTGTCGCTTGACCCGGCGATGTTCGCAGTCAGCCAATTGCAATACGCCCGCGCTTCAAACCACGTCACGCCAACAACAGGCTGAGCAGGATTGTTGAACCGCGCATCGTCCCAAAACTCCGGCTGGCGATGTTTTTTTCCAGCGGGACATCTTTCATCAAGGAATTGCTCAAATTCCTCTTCCGTCCAACGACGAAGCGTCATCCAGTCTTCTAACTCTTTGGAGGTAGCCTTGTTGTCTTTTACCAGAGAGCGAAGAAAATGCTCAGACTGATTCAAAGCCCATTTTCGATAATCCCGCCAACTTTCCTTTTCTCCATCGCTGTCGCCTTCGCGCAGCCATTTCAGCGATGCAGGCGTATCCCACCATCGTTCGTCTTTGTAACCGCCAGCTTCCATAAAGAGCTTGTATTCGGCGTTGGTCACAGGGAACTGGCCAATCTGAAACTCGGCAAGCTCGACTGTTCCTTCTGGCTTTTCAAAATCAAACTCGCCTTTGTTATCGCCGATGGTGTATTTGCCGCCGGGAATCGTCACCAGCGGAGGCATCAGATATTTGCCGAACTCGCCGTTGCGAAGTTCAAACCGAGGATCGCCGATCAAACCCAAAGCTTCACCGGCGGCAATGCGAGCGCGCAAATCGGCTGCTTTGTCTTTGGTTCGATCAATCAACGCCTGCTGAATTTCCAGCTTCAATTCTTCACCAATCTTGACTTCCGCTGAAGCCGCGCAGCGCGCCGCCAACGCCAGATTTTCCGGCATCAGCGAACGAATGAACGCCGATTGATCTTTGGCCATTGCCGCAGCGGTCAACGTAGTTTCTTCCCAACCTGTCTGCTCCAACGGAGGCAGCGGATCGCCGTCGCCGAGCTTGGCCAGCGTCTCAGCCAGCGGTTCGGCGACTTTGTCGGCCTGCCATTCCAAGCGAACCAGCGCCGGGTTTGGCGCTTTGGCCAACAGTCGAGCGGCGAAATACTCCTGCAGGGATTGATGGAAAAACTTGATCGAATCGCGGGCTTCGTCCAGTACGTTCAATTCAACACCGGCTTTGAGAATCTTTTCCGCGTCTTCATCGCCCAGCAATTGGCAGGCGTCGTCGTAATCCAGACTGACTTCCGAACCGTCTTTTTGCATGTCGAAAGCCAACTGGCTGAGTTTGGGAATCAGCTTGCCGTTCGTCGGCAGATCGAATTCGTCTCGCCAATCTCTGCTGCCCAAAGCCATTTTCTTATGGTCACGCTCGGTCAACAGCGCGTTCGTTTGAAACCTCGCGTTGCCTGCGATTTCACGTGCTAAAACTTTACGGACAAAACCGGTGAACAAACCGGCGCGACCTTTGGGCAGTTCGCCGCTGTCTCCGACCTGTTCGCACAGCAGTTTCAGAAAATAAGGCGTCTGAAACAGATTGAACTGAGGCGAACCGTCCAACTCACTCCATATTCGTTCGTGATGTTCCGGCGCATAAGCCTGCAAAAACTCCTGCATCTGGTCGGCGGTCATCGGCTGAACGTCAATCAGAGGCACGGGCAATTCCTTGCTGCCAAGCTGAGCCGCGCCGATGTCACGGCTGCGGCAGGAAAAGACCAGACGATTTTTGGCGTGGACTGCCTGCTGAACAAAGTCTTTCCATTCGGCAATCAAGTCGGCGTACGTCCCTCGACGAGGCTGCATTTCGTTCAGCGCGTCGAGCAGCAAGAGCATGCGTCCCTGTGCCATCAACTTTTCAAACTGAGGCATTGCCCGGTAACGCTCTTTCCAAACTTTCGCCAGCCATTCGCTCGGAGTTTCATGGCCTTTGTGTTCGTTGAGCGCGACGAAAAAACTGATTTCTTCTCCTCCGTCATCAATTCGATCTTGGCTGTGATCGAGTTGCAGCCGACGCAACAAGGTGGATTTGCCGCTGCCGGGCGCTCCGATCAAAACCAACGCCGGATGGTCTTTGGCTTTTTCCAGCACTTCTCGCAAATCGCGCATCGGCGGTTCATTCACCGGATGCCAACGCTGATTCTGGTCTTCGGGACGATCCAAAGTCAGCGTCAAATTGACGAAACGATGATCGAGTTCATAACGCGGCTGCGACCATTCTTCGATTCTGTCCAAGCGATATTGCGTGACGGAATCGGTGATTTCCGGCGGCGGCAGGTTTTTCAAATCGGCCAGCAATCGGTCGAGCGCGCCCGGCAAATCGGTGCGGGCGTCAATGTAATTTCGAAATTCGAGTCGGCTGTGCAATTCGCATTCTTCGATCAGCAAGGGGTAAATCTGCTTTTCTTTACGAGCGAAGATACGCCATTCGCGCCGGGCTTCCTCACGCTCAAACATCGAAGCCGACGAAAGCAACAGAACCATTCTATTGCATTCGTTCAAAGCAACTTCGATGGCATCATCCCAGTCGGCGCTGGACGGGATCAACCAATCGGCAAAAAAGCGGATGTTGTTGGCGGTCAGAAAAGCGGCTACGTCTTTGGCTTTTTCGCGGTCGGTTCCTGCAAAACAGATGAAGACATAAAACGGGAGTGTTGGCTCTGAAGTTGGCGGCTGTGTGGTTTCTGTCGGCATATCGGGTCAATGAAGCTGTTCAAAATTTCGGGTGAAGCTTTGGGACGGCGCGTAATGTACCAAAGGCGGCAGGGAATAAAAACATTTATGGTATGCTTCAAATCAAGCACGGATTGAACTGCATTGGAGGTTGAGATGATTCGTACGATTGAAATTCCGCAAATCCAAGTTGAATGGATGAAGCTGTTGGAGGCCGCAAGTCACGGCGAAGAAATTGTAATTACTCGTGATGCTCAGCCAGTGGCCAGGCTTGTAGGGGCTACGATTGGCGAAGATGATTTGCGTTACGGCAGCGCCAAGGGTTTGGTGACGATTCATCCGAATTTTGACGAACCGATAGAAGGCATTGAGGAGTATCAGTAATGCGTTTGTTGCTGGACACTCATGCGCTGCTCTGGTTTGTGGCTGCTGACCCTCAACTCAGCCAGGCTGCTCAACAAGCGGTTGCCAGCCCAAACAATCAAAAACTGGTCAGTATGGTCAGCATCTGGGAGATCGCCATCAAATACAGTCTGGGTCGGTTGGATTTGAAAATGCCTCTTGAAGATTTCGTCAGTCTGCATCTTGCCCCCAACAAAGTAACGCTCCTGCCCATCACAGTTCCACACATTCTAAAAGTTGCGTCACTTCCGCATCATCACCGCGACCCGTTTGATCGTCTGCTAATTGCTCAAGCAATAACAGAGGGCGTTCCGCTGGTCAGCGCCGATTCAGCGTTCGATCAATACGGCCATTCGCGTCTGTGGTGATTCGCCAATTCAAAATGAATTCTTGATGTTGAAGGAATCCGGTTCGTCGGTCATTGAATTAACGACAGTCAATTGCCCACCTGAATACTCAAACACTTTCCACAATGTCCCGCCGCCGCTCGGAGCGGTGATGGTGCGCGTCAATTGGTTGCCGCTGTAAACCCGCACGACAATTCCCGATTGAGCGATGCCGTTGCTGCCGCTCAAGTCCCGGTTGGTGTAGTTGTGGATCGAAAACCGGTACGTCGCTCCGGTGGCAGGCGTGAAGGTAATCGTTTCGGGGCCGGGGCTGGCACCGTCTACATCCAGTATCGTCGTCACCGGATTCAGCAAATCCGTCGGCTCCAACCACCAGACATGAAACCGCGAGTTTGCCGAAGCCGGGCCGGTCATGTGCGCGTCCAGATCGAGCGCGTTGGCCCAGGTGACGATGACTCGCACTTGCCCAGCCGCCAGCGGAGCCGTCAACGCGAAGTTGGCGGTTTGCGATTGGCCTCCGGCGATGGTGGAGCTTTGCGTAACGGTCAGGAATCCGTTGGCGGCGACCGACAAATTGTAGCTGCCGGGATTGATGACGTAGATGCCGAATTTGCCCGCCGCATCGGTCGTCGTCGTGCGCGTGTTCCCGCTGCCAGTCGGTTGCAGTGTGATTGAAGTTCCGGCCAATGCAGAACCGGTTGCCGCGTTCAGTACCGTTCCGCTGATAGCTCCAAATTCGTTTTTGTTGACGATGGCCAGCGTGGTGACAAGGCTTTGGCGACCTTTCAGCGACACCGTAAACGGCGTTGCCAGGTTCGTAGGCAAATTCGCCGGAAGCACAATGTTGAGTTGCCACAATCCGACAAAACCCGGAGCCAGTCCACTGAACAAAACTTCGGCGGGAGCGCCGCCAATGGTCACAGTGGTTGTACCGGTGGCGTTGGCCAATGGGCCAGCCGGGGCGGCTTGTCCGTCGGCGACCAGCGGATTCGTGTTGCCTACTCCGGTGGCATAAATGACCACGACGTTGCCGCTGGCTTCGGGGCGAGCGCCGGGCAGTTTGTCGAAATCGGCATTGCGCGACAGGTCGGAATTTTGGGCGATGGCCTGGTTTTTCCCGGATTGATCCAACGTAAAAATTCCGGGCGCGGAATCGGCTACCGTGACTGTGCCATCACCGACAGCGGTGGCGATGCCGGCATTGAACACCTGAATCGTGGCGTTGCCTGCCGAAACTCCGCCGGGAACTTGCAGGTTGATCTGGTTGGGCGAGACGAAAAACAGTGGCGCATCCATGCCGCCGATTTTGACGGTCACTCCGCCCAGAGTTTTCGGCAATGGCAATGTCGTGGCGATGGTGGTTTGTGTGGAAAGCCCGGCTCCGAACAATGCGGCGATGGAACCTGGAGCGACAGTGGCGTCATAACTGGCTGCGTTGACCAGCGCAATCGGAGCCGCTGTTGTGGGACTAGCTTGCGCCGGTTGCGCTGGGTGCGTAACCGCAAGGGCTACGGCGATTCCAATCATAGCCGACAGAAAACAAATGCGCCATTTTTTGGAGGCTAATTCAAAAATTGCATGCGATTTCATAGCGTAAGTCCTTTCCAGAATCAGGCAGGGACGCCTGCGTACCCGGTCATCACATCACAAAACCCAGATTGGCGAATGAACCGTTGAGAATCTGTTGGGCGTCGCTGGCCGAATTGCCGAACCAGTTTTGAATGATCGTGGAGTACACGTCGCGGAAATCGTAATTGCGTTTCAGATTGCCGTTTTGCAGATCATTCAGTTTGGGATCAGCGCCGTACACGCCGCCGACGACTCTGCCGCCAATGCAATAAATGTTGTTGGCTTCGCCGTGGTCGGTGCCGATACTGGCGTTGTCGGCGACGCGGCGGCCAAATTCCGTCCAGATCATAATCAACGTTTTGTCCGCCAGATTGTGGGCGACCAGGTCGTCGTAAAACGCCATGAGCGATTCGGCCAACGTTCGATGCAACGTTTGCTGATCGTTGATCTGGTCGGCGTGCGTGTCGTAACCGCCCTGGGAAATGTAAAACACGCGCGTGCCTAGTGTCGGATTGGTGGCCGTCGCCAGTTTGGCGATCAACCTCAACCCCGGCGCCAGGTTGTTTGTCGGATAGGTGACTGTGCTTTGATAAGTGGCGGTGGCCTGAGCAACCAGATCGGCGCTGTTCAGCGCGTCTATCTGCGTGTTTTCGCTGAGGTCAATATATGGTTTGGCGCTCGGCGAATCGTCGTTGACGCGCGCGGCAGCCAGTTGATTGTTGCGGTCGCCTGCATACCGGTCGTCGGTGCGAAATTGATAGCCGGAAGCATTGCCTTGCGCGTCGCTCAAAATGCCGGAAATTTTCGCGCCCGGAGCATAGAGCGTCGAATTGACTCCGCCGATGCCGACCGTGTCGAGCGAATTGTTGCGATTGCCGAACAACGCCGAATGCCGACCGATCCATCCGCTGCGCAACGTCGCGGAATTGCTGGTATCCGCCAACCGATAAATCATGCGCGAACCGTCGTGCGACAAATTCGGATTCGGGTAATGGCACATTTGAATGACGGCCATCTTGCCCGCGTCGGCAATGGGTTTGATCGCGCTCAGGTTGGGCGACAATCCCATGGTCGTCGAACCATACAACGGCAAAATCTGGTCGCGCGGAATGGCTATGCGGCTGCGGAAACTGGCGTAAGTGTCATATTGTTGCAGCGGCACGATGGTGTTCAGCGGATCGTTGCCGCCAGCCAATTCGACGACGACCAGAATTCTGCCGTCGGCGGCCAGTTCATCGCGCAACATTTCAACGACGGTCGTCCCCATTGCCTGCCGGTTGAGAACGGGCAACGCCAATCCTGCGCCTACTGCGCCTGCGCCGGTTTTGATGAAATCTCTTCTTGTTGTATTCGACATAACTCCTCCCATTGCGGATTGCGGAATTCGGATTGCGGATTTTGCCAGGCAATTTCCTGACTGCGAACAATTCGTTCAGCAAACAGAATCCGCATTCCGCAATCCAAAATCCGCAATCAAAAGTTTTGGCATTCGGGCCGCGACAGCAGCAGATGAATCAATCCGCGAACTTTCTTGTCGCGCGTCGCAGCATCCAGCGTGAAGTTGCCAATCGTGCCGTTGTCGGCTTTTTTCAGGTAATCCACCAGGGCTTGACGAACGTTGGCGGCCAGCGGGCGTTGAATCAACAAGCTGATGAAATAATCGGCGACTTGTTCGGCGGTGGAATTGGTCGTCAATCCGCCGGTTGAAATCACCGTGTCAACCGGAATGCCGGTGTTGCCCGGCGTCGTGCTGCGATTGGTCGCCAGCGCATTGGCCCAATTGTCGCGCGCCAGCAATTGTGAAGTCGTGATCCATTCTTCCCTGCCCGGCCATCCAAACACATCCGGCGGATTGAGCAACGCCATGCCCATAGCGTCCAGCGTAGTTTGCTGCGCCTGTCCGCGTCCGCCGCCGTTCAATCCGCGCGTCAGAATCGTCGCTTGCAACAATCGCGTCGCGCTGACGATGTAATGCACAGGCCATTTCACCAGCGCCTGCATCGCGCGTTCGGAATAAAACTCCTTGGTGTTCAGGAACAGATCGCGCAGGATCAGTTTGACGTTGAAATTGTGGCGAAGTGTGACTGCGGTCATGTGTTCGACGACGGATTCTTCCGGGTCTTCGTAAGCGAAATGTTCGAAGAGTTTTTTGCCGAGCATGCGCGCGGCGTGCGTTCGCTGAGGTTCGTGATTCAAAATCAAATCAACAATGTCGTCGCCATTGAAGTTCTGCGTCACTCCGAAAATCGTTTTGTCGCCGTAATCGTGCCGAGTCGCCGGGCGCGAATTGTCGGGCGTGTTCGGAGGAATTTCGATGGACAGCGCCGGGTCGGTGTTCGGGCCGTTGAGATTGTTGTTGACCGGCGCATCGAACCCGCGACGAATGCTCCAACCGGTGAAGGCTCGCGCCGCCTGTTGCACGTCGGGTTCGGTGTATCCGCCGACGAAAAACGCCTCCAGTCCGAGCATGAAAATTTCCATCAATTCGCGGGCGTAATTTTCGTTGGGGCTGCCTTTGACGTTCAGGTAATTATCCAGCCACCAGATCATCGCCGGGTCGCGGTTGATGGCTTTGCTCAACGCGCGAAAATCGCCGGTGGCGAATTGGCGAAACGTCTGGTTCTGCCAATACAGGTATTTGATTCCATTCGGAACATTGACCTTGCTGATGGCCGTCGCGTAATGGTCGTGCCAGAAAATGGTCATGCGTTCCTGCAAAGGGCGTCGGGTATAAATCATCCGATCCAGCCACCACGAAGTGATGTTGTCCACGTCCAGCAACTGGATGTCGAATCCGCCGTTGCGCGTGGTGGGTTGAGCAGGGACGTTTGGCGATTCGGCGACGTTTTCGTAATTGACCAATTGATCTACCGTCGCTGCAAACCCCTGTTTCAAATAGTTGTTGATTTCATCCGGGCGAGCGCCAAACGCCGCGCGACGCCACAAATGCGCCATTCTGTCATAGGCTGATACCGCCATAACGATGCCTCCGGTCGTTCAATTGCCGTCAGAAGCCAGAGAGAGAAATCCCTGCCGACTCCGATCCGGAACTTTATGTTGCTGAATTTTACAGATTAAAGAAGTCGCCGTTGGGAATTGGTGACTTGAATTTCCGCGCTTGCCAGCAGCGCTTGTGATTCACCACCTCAGGCAACCGCTGGCTAGGATATTTACAGCTTTGAAAAAGTCTTAAAAAAAATTTCCGCCTGAATGACACCTTCCCCTGCTTTTTCTCGCTTTAGAGGATGAGAGAAAAAAGCGAGCGTGTTTTGCAGAGGTAAAAAGATTGTCTTCAAGCTCCCCCTGTAAGCTCCGCGCTTGCCGGGTTATTCGGTGACCAGCCATCAAGCCGAATGTCTCGCCGGCGCGGAGCGTTTTTTGAGCTTTGAAAAGTTTTTTGATTTGCGTCCCCTTGGCCTCGGGTTTACCGATCTACCAGCCAGCCGCCTGTTCCCAGAACCGGCGACAACACAAAAGCCGCAGACTTTGCTGAAGCACAGAGTCTGCGGCTTTTGTGTTTTTTCTTCTGGAAGTAATTTTTGCGATTATTTCCTGCGTTCGTCCTTGTAAATCTGGCCGTCCAGAATCGTCAGTACGCGATGAGCGTGCGCAGCGACATCCGGTTCGTGAGTAACCAGAATGATCGTATTGCCCTGATCGTGGAGCCGTTCCAGCACCTGCATGATTTCTTCGGAGGTTTTGGAATCGAGGTTCCCCGTCGGTTCGTCCGCCAGTATGATCGAAGGATTGTTGACCAGAGCACGAGCAATCGCCACGCGCTGGCGCTGACCACCGGAAAGCTCGTTCGGTTTGTGGGTCATGCGGTGGCCAAGCTCGACGGATTCCAATGCTTTCTTGGCCATTTCAATTCGTTTGCCCGACGGAGTGCCATTGTAAATCAGCGGCAATTCCACATTGTGAAGCGCCGTGGCGCGAGGCAACAGATTGAACGTCTGGAACACGAAACCGATTTCCTTGTTGCGAATGTAGGCCAGTTCGTCGTCATCCATCTGCGAAACCTGTTTGCCGTTGAGCCAATACTCGCCTTTGCTCGGCGTATCCAGGCAACCGATCATGTTCATCAGCGTGGATTTGCCAGACCCCGACGGACCGATGATGGCGACGTATTCGCCTCGCCGGATTTCAAACGTAACTCCGCGCAGAGCGTGAATTTCTTCGTCGCCCATGACATAAGTTTTCCAAAGATCGTTCGTGCGAATCATCACATCGCGCGGCTCAACGTTGGGGGCTTGTTTTTGAACAACAGGTCTTGGTTCGGGTTGAATCATTGTTGCTACCATTAGAGACATCCTCGTTTGAAAGGCAGGAAACCTCAAACAGGCAGACAGCGAACGATTAGCCGTCGCTGCCTGCCAATCGTTTTGGGTTACTTGCTGTCTTTACTGGCATCACCGCCAGGTTTCTTGTTCTTGTCTTCGCGTTTGATGGCCTGATCCGGCTTCAGCGTGCGAAGCTGACGATACGGGCCAATGACGATTTCCTGGCCTTCAGACAATCCGCTCAGGATTTCGATGTCGTTTTCGCCAGTGATACCGGTTTCCACCGGTTTGAAGACGGTTTTGTTGTTTTCGACAGCAAACAAACCCTTGATCGGTTTTTTGTCTTTCGGCGATTGCTCCTGTCCGCCAGCAGCCGCGCCACCGCCGGTTTGCAACTGTTGCGGATCGCGTTCGACCAGAGCCTGCAATGGAACGGCAACGATGTTTTCGCGGCGCTCGGTGGTGATGACCGAAGTGGCAGACATGCCTGGGCGCAAGGCATCTCTAACTTCCGGAGCCATGTTGGTCAACCGGATGACAACTTTGAAATCCTTCGCTTCCTGCGAACCGGAAGTCGCCGTTTGGGCAATGCTCTGGCCGCTGCGCGTCAGCGCAGTGGCAGCGATTTCCACGACTTCGCCTTCAATTTCGCGTTCGCCCAAAGCGTCTACTTTGACTTTGGCTTTTTGTCCATGCCGAACGTTTTTGATGTCGGTTTCGTCAACTTTGACATCAACGTTGATGGTGGACATGTCGGCAATAATCATCAGGCCGGTGGAAGAAAAACTGGACACGGCGAATGTTCCGACCTGAATGATCGGGCCACCAACCACGCCTTCAATCGTCGCGTATTGAGTCGTTCTTTTTAATTGATCGGCTTGCTGAGCCAGATTGGCTTTTTGCTGGGAGACTCGCGCATTCGAAGCTTCAAGTTGGGCTTGGGCCTGCTTCACTCGAATTTCAGCATCTTTCACCTGAACTTCGGATTGGTCAACTCGCGCCTTGGCGGCATTCACTGAAGCCACTGCCGAATCATAACGCATTTTGGCCGTGTCATACGTCGAGCGCGAGGCAATGCCGGATTCGAGCAAATCCGTTTGGCGTTTCAGCTCAATGCTGGCGTTGTTCTTTTCGACCGCAGCGCGTTCCAGATCAGCTTGGGCAGTGACAAGTGCCGCACGAGCTGTGTTGATGGCATTTTCCGCGACATTGATCGCAGCCATTTGGTTCTGAACATCTGCCTGAACCACTCTCAAACCAGCTTCCTGTGCGGAAGTCGAATTGGCCAATTGTGTGGGGTCTACGCGAAGTAGCGGCTGGCCTTTCTTGACCAGATCGCCTTCTTTGACGAACACGTCGGTGACGCGGCCTGCGACTTCGGCGGTGAGATTGATAAACTGAATCGGCCTGACTTCTCCATTGGCCGTTACTTTCGATTCCAGCAAAGTGCGTTTTTCGACTTTTGCGACCTGCACTTCGGGCAAATCCTTGCCACGGTTGAACAGCGTCAACCCAATCACTGCGCCGAGAACGACCAGCACTCCGACTCCGATAATGATTTTCTTGTTTCGTGAGACTGCCATGAGTCCAAATCCCTCCAGAGGATGATGATTCAAATTACTTCTTTCAGCTTGAAAGCTTTTGTCTGTTCAGTTTTTGTGGTGGAACTCTTTCGACCGGAAGCCCATACGAAAGAGCCTTTTTCCATGTTTCAAGAGAGTGACAAATTGTTAAAGCGTATTGTAAAGACCAGTCGCGCTTTCAGACAAGCAGCAACCCGATTCCGATCCAAAAGCGCGCAAATAAAAACGATACTACTCAGCAAATCATAAACAACCATCCGCTGAATAAGCCGTTGATTTTAATGTTTGCAAGGGTTTATAGCGGATAAATCGGTTGAAGTGCCATAAGTCGGTGTGTATAATCCGCCCCGCTTGATAAAGACTAAATCACGGTGATGCCTCACCATTCGTCAATGGATACCGTGTTCAAGCATTCAATCTAGTTCCAGACTTTAAAGATGATCACTGGGAGCGAATTCAGGAATCGCCCATTACTGCCGAATTGGCTTTCTGAAATCCTCACAAGATAACAACTCCCGTGAAAATCTCTCTCGTTGCCGTAAAGTGAGAATCCGATTCACAGATATGTGCCCGCAGTCTGTGAGACAGTATTTTGCATCTGGCGCGTAGAAATACTTGGTTTCTGCGACGCCAATGCGGTTCTTTTTTACTGAAACCGTGATTCGAGACTGATGTTGTCGCCCTCTGAACCCCGTAATCAGTCCGACAAGAATTCCAACAGTCTAAATAATACGGCTATATCGCCACTAATCTGATCCTTCCGCAGGCCCCGCTGCAAAGTGACGATTGAGTATTCGCGTTTTCGGTTAATCACACTCAACTCTATTTTTTACCGGTTTGGTGAAATCAACTCCGGCTTTGAGCGTCGCGCCCGCTTTGGCGCGTTGGCGTTATGGTTCTTCGCCTCACAGATTCGAAGAACTTAGCTAGAGGAGGAAAAATTGAAATCCAGAGTATTACTAATTTTAGGATTGGTCGCAGTCGGGCTGACGGTGTTTGCATGGCGAACGAACATGTTCACCTTCGGTCAGACTGTGACGAATCGAACGTATGACAGCCCGGCAGGCCAATTTACGCTGCCGACCGTTGACGGAACGGCTGGCAATCTGGGCACAGATTACAAACTGGCCAGACTCGCTTTCGGGTTTGCTTCAAATGTCCCGCAGGTGGGCGATCTGGCGGGCGACACCGGGAACGGCTTCAGTGATCGTTATGACTTTGAAAACCTGAATGCGTTCAACATCGGACAATCAGCCAACAACATTGGCGATTTGGACAGCCTCGATCCCAATAACGAAGTGATCGTTGGCGGACGTAGAATCAATCCGGGATTCCGTTTTGTTCACATCGGTATGCAGCCGTTCATCTGGCAGGTTGGCGAACAGGACGATATGGTGGCCACCCGCGAAGTCACCGTCTTTCCTTCGATTGACCACTTGTTCGATCCTGAAATTCCAGGCTACGGCCCAAGAGAACCCAATCCGCCGCCGGGCGGAATGGGCAACGTGGTGCTTGAAGCCGCAGAATTCACCGTATGGGGAACCAACGATCGTGACGAAGCGCTGTTGGCCGCTCAAACGCCGGGATATTTTGGACGCGGCGGCACAGGCGTTGCGCCAAACAACAAGTGGTTTCGAGCCACGTTGACACGAATCTTTGCGGAAGGTTTCAAGGATTACAACGGATTGAGTCCGTTCGCGCCTCGCTCGGCTGGCGATCCGTCTGCGCAGGAAGGCGACGATTTCGCTTCGCAGTGGCAATTCCGCGATGACAATGGCAATCCGGCTGCCGTCAAATACGTCGCTGTGTACGCCAATCGCACGCGAGATGAAAAATTCTTCCGTGCGGATTCCACTGGTCGAGTTCCGGGCAATCTCGCTCAGAGCAATGAAGCCGAAATTGACGCGGTCGGATTCCGTGAGGTCATCATCGAACCGTTTGCTTCGGTGGCCGGGCGCGTTATCAACGACGCCAATGCCAACGGCAAAATTGATCCGGGTGAAATGCCGATTCCCGGCGTGACCATCAATCTGAGCGGCAACGGCGTGACTGAGACAACCACGACGAATGCCAACGGAGAATACAAATTCGAAAGATTGATGCCTGGGACATATCGCGTCACCGAAATCAATTTGCCGAATTATCTGGATACAGGCGTTTTGCCTGGGGTAGGAAACACGGCGATTGACCTGAACAACATCAGCGCCGACCTGGAAGCAGGCGAAGACAGCGTGGAAAACAACTTCCTCGATGCGTTGCCTCCTCCGCAGGAATGCACGCCGGGCTGTTTCAACAGCGCGGATATGTGGTTGCTGTTCGACGTTTCACGCAGGGCAGTGTATGACGCAAACGGCGGCGTGGGCGCAATCTTCATTCTCTCGCTCAACCGCGCAGCCAACACTGACGACGAAGTTGTCGAGGCCTTGATGGGATTTGACACTCCCAAAGCCAGACTCGACGCTCAATTCGTTGCGGCGCAACTCAACGCGCTGAGCTTCCCGAACACGATCTTCAATCGCGGTTCATGTTTTTATAACGGCCCGAACGTGATCGTCCGAATTCCGGGCAACCCACGGTTGCTGGATTTGCTGAATCAGGCCAGGGCGATTTTTGCCACAGGCTCGGATTTCGACGTGGATCAACTGGCCGTATACATCGAAGCGTTCAACAACATCACGGCAACCACGGGAATCCTCTGCCCGTATGCAGACCCCTGATGCAGTAAATTTGCGCATCACAAAAAACTGCGCATTTCCGCAACAATCGCTGCACTCAAAGGCTGTCGGTCTTCGACCGGCAGCCTTTTTTGTCAGACTCGGTGGCGTTTGCGCTCTCAAACGGGTTGATGATATTTCTTCATCCCCCATATAGATCAAATTGGAGAAACAGCACAAAAGGAACACAAAATGACCGGTTTTCAGGAAATTACTTCGATCTCGGCGCTGGCTGAGGTCATTGAATCGAGCGAGCGCCAGCCAGCGTTGTTTTTCAAACACAGTCTGACTTGCGGAATCAGCCAGCGGGCATTCGGCGAATTCGAACGGTATCTGCAATCGCCGGAAAGCGGAACGGTTCGAAATTATCTGGTCGTGGTGCAGACTGCGCGCGAAGTCAGCAACGAACTCGCGCGGGTGTTGTCAGTCGAACACGAATCGCCCCAGGCCATTTTGGTCAATGGCGGGCAAGCCGTGTGGAATGATTCGCACCTTGCCTTGAAAAGCGACGCTCTGAAGATGGCTGTCAGTCGCGGCTGAGCCTGATTATCGCTGTCGTTTATAGGCAGAAAAACATGTGGCCCAAAAATGTCAGTAAACCTTGTTTACGGAGCGATGAATTTATGATGGCGAATTTTCGAGATTTCATCTGACAGGACGAATCATCACATCGTCGCCGTTGGAATCATGTTTGTCGGGTTTCCCAGGACGTTCGGCAACCAGAGCCTGATTATCGTCTTCGTCTGGTTCGAAAATTCTATCAGCGTGTTTTCCGTCAGAGCTTTCTGCTGAGAGAACTTGTATTGAATGCGTCGCCGTTTGGTTCGAGAATTCTTTGGCCTTGATTGTCGAACTGGCGAAAATCACAACCAAAATCAAACATCCAATCACCAGCTTCAACGAAAACGTTATGAAACAGGTACGAACAAGTGTGTGTGTGTTCAGGGTCTTCTTATCGGTCTTCATAATAGCCATTCCTTTTCTACGTCTTCACCTATTCAACTCGTCAAATCTCGCAAAACCATCGCCGCTATTCGATTATCAAGCTCCGTTGAAGGCGGTTGTGAACCAAAGCTTCTTGAAATTTACAGCCGCCCTCACGGTTCTGCGATGTCACGACTGAGTGATTGCACTATACAAATTCAGGCCGCCTTGATGTGTGGCACTTTCGGACTCTGAAAGCTCGTATTGTGGGGGGCGAAATCTGGGAACTTATGTAGTGTGGCATTTTTGTATGTTTCAGCGCTGAGTCCTTGTCATAACTGTGCGATTGGCGTACTTTTGCCGCCGATTCGTCGCCCACACTTTCGAGGCTGTCTGAAATCTGTACTTTGAAGCTGGAATGCAGTAAGTGGAAAAACTCGAACGAGCATATCACCTGGCTTTCTTCATACTCGGTAACCAGGAAGCGGCTGAACAGGCTGCGATTGCAGCAGTTGATCGGTTGCAGGTGGCTGTGGCGACTCAGGACCGCCGCTACTATTACATCCCCCAAGGTAGCTCGCGTCAGCTTGGCCGTTCGGCCGGTTCGCGCAGCAAGGTGAACCTCAACGAATGGCACCTGTTGCAACGGCTGGTTTACGACGAAACCGAACCCGCAGAACGCGCTCAGGAAAGCGCCGGTTTCGACGATTGCCGGATGCTGATTTATTACCTCAAGCATCTGGTGAGGATTACGATCAAGCGAAATTCCTTTTACGTTTCTCTTGGAGTCACACGTTTTTTGCACCGGTATTCGATCACCGAAGCGATGGCGTTTTACAACGTTCTGATGCAGGATCCGAGCCGGGTCAAGGACAATTATTACTGGCGTTCTCGCAAGAGCCAGTTGCTCCAGGAAATCCAGGCACGCTTCGGTGAAAGACTCATCCTCACGCGAGGCGCTTATGGCGAAGAACGATTCATCCCCCGATCCGCACAGACACGATACGCCGACTTCGTCAGCCAATCTTTGCAAATCCTGATGCCGTGGGAAACCTCTTGCCCGCTGCCTGCCAATCAAGCGGCGGTGACGGGCGAAATTCCCGCGCTGCGTTTCGACGAAGACGATCCGGATAAAGAGCATCGAATAGAGATCGCTCGTATCCACACCGCATTGCATGTGGCCTGTTTCCAGCGATTGATCGCCGGACTGGGCTTGGATTCGCCGATTCAACGACTGGATTTGCCGGAGTTTTTTCATCCTGAAATGAATAACCATAACTCGCAAAGAACAAGCGACAGGATCGGACTTTTTGACCAAATGTTTGAACCAGGCCCAACCAACCCATCTTCACTTCGCGCCCGGCTGCAAGAGCGTCTGACAAAGCGTCAGACCGCTCAACGTAACGTGCGCCATGTTGAAATCTGGGTGGACCGGCAACCGCGAGCATCGCTGGATTTGAATTCCCGCAATCAGGCCGATTTCAAACTCTACGAAGGGGAAGAATTCATCGAAATCCGCCACGATGAGTTTCCTGAAGTTTGTCTTGCGCTCTATCCAATTGATTACCAAATGTTGCGACAGGCCAAATCAACTGAACAGTTCCTGATTGAACTCCCCGCTGGTCACAAGCTTCGTTTTGCGTTGACGCCCGAACGCGACTCATTTGACGAAGTCATTGGAGCCACGGTCGTGGTCAATGCCGAAAGCAGCCGAACTAATCTGGCTGCCTGGCTGATGTCGGCCTGGAAACGCGCGACTTCGCCTCTCGCCGCTTTGTTGCCTGAACAGTCCGCCGCGGTCTGGCGATACGCCTTGCCTGCGGCGCTGCTCATCGTTGTGGGCTTGGGCGCTTTCGCGTTGTGGAACTTTCTGCGCACAAAACCAACGGAACAAACCGCCGTTACTCGTCCGGTCGAATCGGGTGACCAACCGGCAACAACCAACAACAACGCAGGAGCCAATCCGAATTTCACGCCTGAACCGTCCATAACACCTTCTCCACAGCAACGTTCTGACAAACCCAGCGCTTTGCGCGATCACGACGTAACCGACGGCATAACAGTCGCGCTGGTGGAATCACCCGCTCAAACGCGCAAGGTTTTTCTTTTCCTCAACCGCGAATCCGAACAATTACAAACAGAAATCGCCAATCGGTTGAAAGCCGCACGGTTCTGGCAATTGACGGACAAAGACGAAGCCGACACGTTGCTCAACATCAGCCTGACTTCGGACGGGCGCACTGCTTCGGTCGAGCTTGTGAATGCCAAAGGTCGCGTCATCTGGCCGCGCCCCGGCAAACGCCAGAAATACTCTGGTGACAGCGTTCTGATTGCGGAAAAGATTGTTTCGGATTTACAAAATGCCGCTCGTCGCCCGCGCTGATGTTTCCATGCGCTCTGCGTTTACTTCGGTTCGCCCTGCAAGGTGAAAGCCGCCCAGTAATACGGCGACTGCCACTGTTTGCCTTTCCACATCGAAATCTGGGTTGCGCGCAAAGCCTCTGCCGGAGATTGTTTTTCGTTCAGAAGCCCACGATAAAAGCGCGTCATGAATTCGGCGGTTGCCGCGTCATCCACAGACCACAAACTGGCAATGACGCGAGGAACGCCCGCGTGCATAAAGCCGCGCGTTAATCCAATGACGCCTTCGCCTCGGACTTCCTTGCCCAATCCTGTTCGACAGGCGCTCAGGACAACCAGTTCCGCCGATAGCTTCAGCTTGTAAATATCCATTAGCCGAAGCACGCCGAGTTGCGACTCTCCTTGTTCGTTGACCAGTGAAAGCACCAACCCGGAAAGTTCCGGCGATTGACTGTTGAGCAAACCGTGAGTTGCAAAGTGAATGTAGCGATAGGGACCGAGCGCGTTCCCGACCACCAACGACCGGTTTGCCTGAAAATCCAGCGCGACCATTCGTTTGTGTTCAGTGGCCAAAGACGCAATTTTGACCGCTTCCTGCCTGGAAAAAGGCAGGCGAGTCAACCCTGCGGCATCGCGTTCGCTGACGTTCCGCAGAACCGTTTCAAGCGATTCCGCAAGAGCTTGGGGATTGGAATTGGGGAGCGGCGAGTCAGTCGCCGCCTTGTTGGCGGCCATTTCTTTATTGGAGTGAGTTTGACTGAGAGCGATTCTGTCATCCGACCCGTTAAAGACCGGATCGGCAATGATGGCTATATCTTCGGTGGGTTGGCGGCGAAATTGAGGATTGCGCCGCAATTCCGCCAGCGCCGTCGCCGAAGGCAAACAAATTATTTCGTGCTTGACCAGCATCGGCGACGAGTAGACGGAGAGACGTGGGGACGAAACGACGGCAGAACGATTGAGCGACTTTCTCTCAGCCCCCCGCTCTGTCTGTCCATCAATCCCGATTTCGGGAGCAGGCAGCGCGCCGAATGGAATGTAATTCAAAATCCCATCGCCGACGACGAGCAATCGTTTCGCCGAAAGCGCGCCGGCCACCGGTTTGAGCAAGAGGTCACTCAACGACGCAGCCACCTCATTCAATTCCCGGTCTGCCTCTTGAATGCGTTTCTGCCGCTGAGCGGGTTTCTCGAATTTCACCACCAGGCTGCGGGCAGTCAGCAGTTCATAAAACCGCAGAGCCTGCTCTTCGATTTCCGCGCGCGGCGGCAACGTCGCCGTCCGAACGGAGTTTTTCCCGATGGCCCAGACGTAGCTGCGCTCTTCGCCGAGCGCGAATTCCAACAGCGCTGATTCATCGTCCAGCAGTTCGGATTGAACTTCAGCCAGCCCAATCGGCAGAGGGCGCGTGATGGAAGCATAACGAGGATTGGCGCGTTTGATTTCGCTCTGCGCCTGTTCGTAAGCCAGATTGAGGTTGACGATTTCCTGCGCGACGGCTTCCAGTTCCCTTGCCGAGGCCTTTCTGCGGGTCAGCGCCACTCGCTCGGCTTTTTTGATCGTCAATCGCTGTCGCAGATCACTTTCGCGTTCCAGCAAATTCGCCGGAATTCCTTCGTGCAAATCAATCCTCGCTTCGGCGATCAAATCGGCCAAGGCTCGCGCCCTGGCGTTTTCACTGGCTCGAAACGCCTTCGCCAGATACCTTTTAGATTTTGATTCGTGTTTTTCGGCTTTGTCGTTTTCAGAAAGCCTGGCATCCGATTTCTGATTGTGCAATTGCATCAGCAAATCAACATAAAACTCGTAATACTGCTGATTGGTCGCCGCAAACGAAGCTCGTAAATCAGAATTGAACACTTGCTGACGTTGGGAATCGAAAATCGCCAACGTCTTTTCAATCTCTGCCAATGCGCCGCTGGTGTTTCCCAGACTGCGTTCGACGCGCGCGATGTCGCCTCGAATGTGAGCTTCGCGCGTCGCGTCGCCGGTCACTTCGGTCAATGCCAGCGCCTGGCGAAAATGTTCCAACGCTTCTTCGCGCCGCCCGGCGGTTTCCGCCAAAGCCCCCATGTTTTTCAGCGTCACGGTTTCGCCATTGGCATTGCCCAATGCTCGCCACAAGGGCAGAGATTGCCGGTAATAATTCAGCGCGGTTGCGCTCTCTCCGGTCAGATCGTGCAAGCGGGCGAGATTGGTTAAGACCGCTGCCTGCAACTCCTGCTCATCCAGCGCCTGAGCCAACTTCAACGCCTGCTGGTAATACTCCATGGCTTTGGCGTTTTCTCTCAACGTTTTGTGCGCGACTCCCAAATTGACCAGAACCGTCGCTTCCTGGCTGCGATCCAAACGTGACCGCGCGTAATTCAGCGCGGCGTGATAACAATCAATGGCTTTATGTTTGTCGCCCAAGTCGAAATAAAGCGTGCCGAGGGCGGAAAGAGTCAGAGATTCCCTCTCCCTGTCTTCAATAAACCGGCTGATTTCCAACGCCTGAAGGTAACTCTCCAACGCGGCCTGATGCTCGCTCAAATCCTGCTGACGCAAAGCCATCAGGTACAACGTCCGAGCCTCGCCGCTTTGGTCGTCACGCTGGACAGGCGTCGAGCGCCAGAGCGGCAATGCTTTTCGATAAAGTTCCACCGCCAATCGCAATCCGGCTTGTCCGTGTTGTCGTCCGGCTTCGTTCGCCTCGGCAACCAGCTTTTCGGCTTCCAGACGATCCGCATCGCGCGGAGCCGCCGGTCGCTGCTCTTCGATTTTGATCAGATAACGCCCTGACTGACTCCGCAATCGGGCGCGGATTTCAACCTGATAAGCGCCAGACTGTTTGGAATCAGTGGCGGCAATAACAGACAGGCTCTGTTTCCCAACATAATCCGCCTGGATCAATTTTTTGCCGCCAACATCGAACAGGGTCGAGACAACATCAACCGTTTTTTGTTCAATTGTCAGGCGCAGGTAATGGCCGGCTGGCAATCCAAAACGATATTTATGCACAGCCGCAACAGACAATTCCTGTTCAATTGCTTCGCCTGGAACGAGCAAGGTTGCGGTTTGGAAAGGGTTTTCAGTTGTTGATGGAAGATTGGCTGCCCAAATGTTCGAGATGAACAACGGGTGCGGGTTCAGTGTGAAAATGAAAATACACAGGCTCAGGCCGATAGTCAGACGGCCAAATTCAACAAGTCTTTTTCGCAGGGGATGTTGGATTTGGACATTTAACGCAAACAGTCCCTGGCCTTTTGCAGACTTCAGATGGGGGAACATTCTTACCTCCGCAGAAAGCTCGGTCATTGGCTGAATCGCTTTATGTCACAACGGAATGGAACCGTCTCCATCTGTTTTATTTTCGCCCACTGCCCGGAGAATGGGGGTCTCCGTAATGGCTTGCCGCCAATGAATGCCGTGGGGTTACAAAGAACCCAGATGAAAAATTCGCTTCCAAGTCCAGGAGTAACTGTCAGCAAATTTCAGCAAATTATTTTGTTGGTCCACGAGTGACCATTCATCAGCAAATTTGTGGGGTTACTTTTTGTCTCACAGTAAACAAAAAGTATTCGCTTGAGGTCAGTGGAAATTTAGGATTGTATCGGCGTCTCATTATCTGAGAGAAGAAAATCGCAGAGGAAAGCGGGCGGCGATGCAATTGGATTCAGGCAAACGTCGCAATTGTGAGGCGAATTATTTCTTCAAGCCAGACACGGCGGACAATCTACTGCAATGAATGTGACCGTGCAAGGTGTTTGCCGAAGAAATTTTACAGATTCCCCGAAAATACCGGTAAACCTGAATTCTCCGACTTTTTGATCGAATGAAGCCACATTGGCGCATATCTTGTTGGCAAACACGCGACGGAATTTCTCATTAAGGCCATCAATTGAATTTGCGGAAAGCTTTGAGAGTAAAATATCTTGCGGCGTTTGTTTTGGTTGTGCTACTCTCCGCCGCGTTGAGTGCGACCTCACGGCGATATGCCTCATACGTCACGCACTCAAATTTCTTCATTGCGAAAAACCCGTCCGTAACCCCGTCTCTTCGGACTTTAGAAATTCGAGCTTCAAAGGCGCTGCCCCGCTGAAATGCGCCATTCAACTCAAACACTGATCCCAAACGTTCCGATTCAGTAAGCCCCGGCTTGTGCAGGCTATCCTTTGATTTCAGGTATCTCGATGATTGCCCGCCTGACATTTTCGGAACGTGATTCAATCCTGGCCCCTCGATTTCAAGCTATTTAACAATCAATTTTCTACGGAGCCGTCGTCATTGACCTCACTAATTTTTGACTGACAGTTCCTTATTTGACCGCCGACGAGGAGATTTTGGGAATGGAACTCAAACCTCACAATTTCAAATCAAGACACATGCAATATAAACATCTTCAACACACCTTCCTTCGCAAGGCTTCCGTGGTGGCGTTGGCATTGGTGGTGATGGCCGCGGTTTCCGTGGCAATGAACTTCAATCACGCAGTGACAAACGCCTCAGCGGCTTTTTCAATTCAAAACGATCAACCCAACATTGGACCTGGCATTCCGCATACCGGATCGAACGCTCCTAAAAGCGGAGCCAGCAACACCAAACCCGGCAGCGTGCTGTTTTTTCCGAAATACACCAGTGACACGGCCAATCCGAGCAATGTCAACACATTGATTTCGCTGACCAATGTCAATCCGCGCGACGCCGTCACGCTACGTTTGTTTTTCGTCCGCGATTGCCAGGTTCACAGCATGTTTTTGAATCTGGCCGGGAACCAGACGCGAACCTTGCTGGCCAGCAGCGAAGACCCAGGCAAAACCGGGTATCTGGTGGTCGTTCCGATCAACGCCTTCGGAATTCCGACGCAGTTCAACTGGCTGATTGGTTCCGCCAGTTTGCGCGACGCCAACGGACACGAAGCGTCGTACAACGCCATCGGCGTAGCCAAGCGCACTGGCGGAGCCGTTTCCGCACCTGAAGGCGCGCCCACCGCCGAGTTGAAATTCAACGACACGGAATTCGACAGGTTGCCGCAATTGGTTGCGCTAGACCGGATCAACAACCAGGACCCGAATGCCGAAGAAGACGGTCCAGTTCCCGCCGACAAAACCGACGTGACGCTGATCAGCCCATTGGCCAATCTGGCAGATGGAACGCAAGCTCTGGAAGTGACGGCCATCGCCTACGATCAAAGCGGCAGACCGTATCCGCAAATCGTCAGTTCGGCGTGCGGATTGAGCCGGTCGGTCAACGACATTTGGTCTGTGCCTTCGCTGAACAGTTTTATTACGCCGGATCGGGCTGGCTGGGCGAACTTCTCCGCTCAGGTGAACGGTTCGCCGGTTCCGCTGATCGGCCTGACGCTCAACGACGGCACGACGGAAAAACATCGCAGCGCACGGCTGATGCAATCACTCAATCGGCTGGCATCATTCACCATGACGATGCCGATTGACGCGCCTCCGATTGCCGCGAACGATGTCATCACCACCAATCAGCCCGATGCCATCAACAACGCCATCGGCGCCAGCGAAATCAAAACCGGCAGCGCCTTGATCTTCGCGCGGTTTGCCAGCGGCATGTATGGCGATTCACGGTTGTACATCACCAACACGCATCCGACACAGAAAGCCCGCGTGCGAGTGTTTTTCACCGGAATGGCTGATTCGACGGCGATGAACGAAACAATCATCAGCCTGTTCCCGAACCAGACGACGGAACTGAATCCGAATGATCTGGCTCCGCACCAGAAAGGCTGGGTGATGGCCACGGCAATTGACAACCGCTATCTGCCGCTGAATTTCAACTTTCTGATCGGCAGCGCGCGCGTCAAAGATCAAAATGGCAATTCATTCGGCTACAACGCGCTGGCGGTCGCCAAAAACTCCGCCGGAGCCTTGCCGCGCAACGAAGATTTGCAAACCGCCACCATCAGCTTTGACGACGAAAATTACGACCGGCTGCCTTCTTCGATGGCTGTCGCCGGGTTACCGAGCCAGGTGGACAACACCACCATGCTTGGTTACGCGCGTCCGCCTGCAAGCATTCTCGATCCGGTCAACACGCGCGGAGCGGTGCTTTCGACGGTGATTGACGATCTGCTGAACCAGGCTTCGGCGACGATTGGCGCTGTCGAAGTCCGAATCGGTCTGGTCAGAGGCGGCAACATCACCTCTCCGCCTATTGCCAGCACCATTCTGAAAGGTCATCGCGGCTGGATGAAATTCGCGCCCGGTTCGCCGATTTTTGCCTGGATCAACGGAGCGCCGAACACGCCGTTTGCCACGCAACCCGACAGCTCCAGTTGGACGGGCGGCATCGGCGGCGGCGTCACATTGCACGCTCTGACCTTGACGGATTCGTTCCAACTGAAAACGCTTTCGACCAATCCGAACAACCATGCGCCGACAGCGAATTTTGAATCCATTGATTTCAACACCGAAGCCCGCGCGCAAAACGGAACCATCGTTCGTATGGATGGACGCATCTCGACCGATCCGGACGTGGACGATCCGTTGACTTACAGATGGTATGACGGTGAAACGCTGATTTCGACAGCAGCAGTTTCGGATTACCGGCTGAGCATCGGAACGCACGCGATCAAATTAATCGTCACCGACGGCAGCGCGTTGTCTTCTGAACCGCTGATTCGTCAGGTGGACGTTCGGGATACGACGCCTCCGGTCATCAGCGGCGTTCCATCGAAAATCACCCGCACCACAGGTTCCAACGTGGGCGTGACGGTCAACTATCCGCTGCCTGTGGCCTATGACGCAGTTGACGGAATCGTTTCCGTCACTTCTTCCAGATTGCCCGGCTACCTTTTCCCTGCCGGCATCACGACCGTGACATTCACGGCGCGTGACAATTCCGGCAATGTGGCGACGGCCACCATGCAGGTCGAAATCAAAAAAGGCACCGCGACTTTCCCGCAATCGGGCGGCGTGGCAGGCAACAAACTGCCCGCGATGAACAGCCTCAACGATCAGTATGTGGTGATTGGCAAACCGCGCACGATTTCGCTGGAAGCCAGCGACTTTGATGGCGATCCGGTCACGTTCTCGCTGCTCGGAGCGCCATCCTACGCCTACATTGATGCAATGGACCCGGTCGCTCGCAAAGCCACGCTGAAAATCACTCCACAACAAGGCGATCAAGCCGTTGCCACCAACGTCCGCATCGTATTGGCTGACAGCAAAGGCGGCGTTTACCAGACGCTGCCGTTCCGCATACAGATCAGCGACGTTGAAAACGACGAAACCGGCAGCGGCAAAGGCCCCGGCGATCCAGGCGATGACGGCGGTGGTGGCGGCGGTGGCGGCGGCGGTGGCGGAACCAACAATCCGCCGGTTGCCCGAATGGCTCCGTTGCCGGCCAGCGTTCAAGCGACCACCAAACAGGGCGCCATCGTCAAACTGGATGGTTCGCAATCCAGCGACGCCGATCTCGATCCGCTGACGTATGTCTGGAAAAACGGCGATACGGTGATTGCTGAAGGCGCGATTGTGGACGCGACGTTGCCCGTCGGAGTTCATTCCATCACGTTGACCGTTTCCGACGGCAATGGCGGGACGAACACGACCGAACCGCAACAGATCGAAGTCTTGCCGCGTCCGCTGACGATCACCGGCGCGACACCGGCCAAGATTCCGCGCTTCAACACGACGACGATGACCATTACCGGAACAGGCTTCAACGCCAGCACGCAGGTAAGGTTTGATTGCTCGTCGTTCTGCAGCGGCGGTTCGCAGATCACTGTGACCATCGTCAGCATCGAAGAAGACAAGATCGTCATCAGCGCCAGAACGACCAACAACACGCCGCTCGGCAACCGCGATGCCGTAGTGGTCAACCCGAGCGGTTCCAATGCCGGTTCGGCCAAACTGTCACGAAGCAATTTCGTAGCAAACTAACGCAGCGCGTTTTTCACTTCACAGGCCGTGCAAGAGTCAATCTTGCACGGCCTTTTTTTCTGACAAAAACGTTGACAGGATCAAAGGACGAAGCTTCAAATGCGGCGACCGTTGATCCTGTTTTTCTTTTGGAGGTGAAGTTAATGGATGTGACTCCGCTGGTTCCTTATCTCTCGCCGCTGATTGCCACAGCCGCGCCGTACCTGCTGGAAGCGGGCAAAACCGCCGCCGAAAAAGCCTTTGAGAAAATTGCCGAATCCGTCGGCGAAGACAGTTGGAAATGGGGCAAAGCCATTGTCAAAAAGCTCTGGCCGAAAGTCGAAGCCAATCCGCTGGCCATTGCCGCCGCTCAAGAAGTCGCCAAAGCGCCCAACGACGCGGCCAATCAGCAACTGCTCGGTCTGGCGTTGCAGAAGATTTTGCAAGCCGACGAATCGCTGGCCGCCGAAATCAAACAGATTCTGGATGAAGCCAAAGACGCAGGCGTGAATCTGATTCAATCCGGCGACCGCAATGTTTTCAGTCAGGGCAGCGGCAATACGATCATCACCGGCGACGGCAACTCTATCAGGTAACGCAACCAAACAGAGTTGCGCCTGCTGATGAAGCTCTTTGTTGCCGGGAAGTGTCTTCCCGCAGGAAACGCAACCATGGCTGGTTGCGCTACGACGAACGACAATCTCAATTCACAGAAAATCATGAACGATCAAAAATCCCAGCCCAGCCAGCGCAATGCTGAAGTCATCGGCAGCCAAAACTTCGTCATGACTGGCGATGGAAACATTGTTTACACCGCACCGCCCGAACGATCCGCCAAGCATCAACTGCGCGCGCCCGTCGGAGATTTCGTTGGCCGCGAAGCCGAAATTGCCGAACTCACCGCCGAGCTAACCAATGGCGGGCAGGTCGGCATCAGCGGCATCAGCGGACTCGGCGGCATTGGCAAAACCGAACTCGCGCTGGTCGTCGCCAATCGCTTGTTGCCCAAGTATCCCGACGCGCAATTGCTGGTCGAACTGCGCGGAACCGATCCGACGCCGCGCCGAGCCGAAGACGCGCTAGTGGAGTCTTTCAGAAGTGAGTCCCCCAGCTAAACCATCAGTGGCCGCCCTTTGTAGGTCCATTTGAACGGTTTCGCGAGTGTCCTGTTGAAGTATTCGATGAACTCCAGAATTCTCTGGCGCAGTTCATCCGTTGATTTGAACGAGGCGCGTTTGAGCAACCGCCGCACCAGAATGCTGAACCACATCTCGATCTGGTTGAGCCAGGAACAATGCTTTGGTGTGTAGACAAACCGGATTCGGTGTTCCGGCTTGGTTAAAAACTCCGCCCGACTGCTCATTGATTTCAAGATTCCAGATTTGGCTTTCTCGCCCAGATCGCAGGTCTCGCCAATGGCCTTCGCCACCCATCGCACGAGCGATTCTGATTGATGGGTGTTGAGTTGATCCGTGATGAAGATCCATTGATCGTCGGGTGCAGTGGCGACGGTCTGTGCGATATGAGTCACAAAGTCCAGTTCGGTGCGGGTCGCGCCAATGCTCGGGGCAATCTGTTTTCCGGTCGCCACCTCGAAATTGGCCGTCAGACATTGCGTCCCATGGCGAATGTATTCGTATTCTTGACGTTCGCCGCGGCCTGCTTGGCCTGCCACACCGGGTTGCATGGGTTTGCTGGGCGCAGCGCGTTCAAGCGCCTGAATGCCGGTCTTTTCATCGGTGCTCACCAGATGAATATCTTGCGCGTGCAGTTGCGGAGCCTGTTGGTAAAGGTCGCATACCGTTTTGACCTGTACGCTAAATTCTTCTGTGTTTCGGCCTGGTGCGTTAAGCCAGTATTCAATCCGATTCGGTTTTAGATCGGCCTGATTTTAAAAAACGCTCGACACTTGATACCGAGATGCTCTCGACGATTTTGCGCTTGACGACTTCGTCAGCTAACTCGGCTGGCGACCAATGACTAATTGGGCGCTGACTGTTGCTTGGCTCTTCGCAGGAGACGGCGATGATCTGCACAATCTGTTCGGCGGTGAAGGTCGGTGGCGCTCCACTTCGTGGCAAATCCATCAAGCCAGTCAGGACCAAGTCCCGTAAATCTTCGTCGCTGACCTCGGAGGCTTCGGCGCTTGTCAGTTTCGGGGTCAACTCGATCCAGCGCCCGCGCCAATAGCGGACTGTTCCGCGATCCAGATTTTGCCTGCGGGTCAATTCGTGATTGCCGGCTCCGTCGGCCATCGCCAGAATCAACGAGGCGCGAACAACCAGACGGTATTCCGTACTGCGTTGCCGGGCGATTTCTTCAATGATCTTCCGAATTCTTGCGGAGAGTTCGATTTTCGGGGCAGTTTGATGCGGCATCGGTTGCTCCTGATGAAAGATGACTTCAGGCCGCGATTTTAACACCATGAAAATTCGGGTGGAGAACTTTTAGGAGGCTCCACTAGCCGATTGCGTGCGCGCTTTTGTCGGCGTCGAAGCCCAACTACCCGAGGATCTGGCGACGCTGACCAAACTGTACCGCGACTGTTTGACCGGTCAGCGAGTTCTGGTGCTGCTCGATAACGCCGCCGACGCTGACCAAATCCGCCCGTTTCTGGTTCCCGGCGGATGCGCGTTGCTGGTGACTTCGCGCGAAACCATCAGCTTGCCGAAAATGAAGCGCATTCGGTTGGAAGAACTCCCGCCCGACAAAGCCCGCGAACTGTTGCGGGAAATCGCTCCGCGTGTGACTGAAGCCATTGCCGATCAAATCTGTTACCTGTGCGGATATTTGCCGCTGGCCGTGCGCGCGGCGGCGAGTTTGCTGGATGTAACGCCCGACCTCGAACCGGCGGAATACGCGGCGGAATTGAGCGACGAACGCAAACGGTTGGAATTGAAATACGCCAACGCCGAAGGCCACGAAATCAGCGTCGAGGCGTCGTTCAATCTGAGTTACACGCGGCTGTCGGAGGAATCGGCGCGAGTCTTTCGCAGCCTGTCGGTCTTCCCGGCTTCGTTCGACGCTGCGGCGGAAGAAACGATTTGCCAGGACGCCAAACACAAATGCTTGAGCGAATTGCTGCGCCGCAATCTGGTCATCTTTGACGAAGCGGAACGCCGGTACAGGCTGCACGATCTGGCGCGCGTCTTTGCCAACGCGCAACTCAGCGAAGACGACCGCGAAGATTTGAAGCTGTACCACGCGCAGCATTTTTGCCGAGTGCTGGCCGAAGCCGACGATCTTTACCTGAAGGGCGGAGAGCAGGTCGTCAAAGGAATGGCGCTCTTTGACCGCGAACGCACGAACATCGAAACCGGACAGGCTTGGGCAGCCAGCCGCAGCGATGCAATTCCCACCGCTGCGGAATTGTGCATTAAATACCCCAACGCCGGAGTTTACGTGCTCAGCCTGCGCCAGCATCCGCGCGAACGGATTGGCTGGCTGGAAATGCAACTTGCCGCCGCTCGGCGTTTGAAACGGCGAGAGGATGAAGGCGTTGCGCTCGGCAATCTGGGTTTGGCCTACGCCGCTTTGGGTGAGACGCGCAAGGCCATCGAGTTTTACGAACAACGCATTGCCATCGCCCGCGAAATCGGCGACCGACGAGGCGAAGGCAATGCGCTCGGCAATCTGGGCAATGCCTACTTGAACTTGGGCGAGACGCGCAAGGCCATCGAGTTTTACGAACAAGCTTTGGTCATTGACCGCGAGATCGGCGACCGCCGTGGCGAAGGCGCTGACCTCGGCAATCTGGGCTTGGCCTACGCCGACTTGGGCGAGACGCACAAGGCCATCGAGTTTTACGAACAAGCTTTGGTCATTGACCGCGAGATCGGCGACCGCCGTGGCGAAGGCGCTGACCTCGGCAATCTGGGCTTGGCCTACGCCGACTTGGGCGAGACGCACAAGGCCATCGAGTTTTACGAACAAGCTTTGGTCATTGACCGCGAGATCGGCGACCGCCGTGGCGAAGGCGCTGACCTCGGCAATCTGGGCTTGGCCTACGCCGACTTGGGCGAGACGCGCAAGGCCATCGAATTTTACGAACAAGCTCTGGTCATCGCCCGCGAGATCGGCGACCGCCGTGGCGAAGGCACTGATTTGTGGAATACGGCGCTGGCGCTGGACACGCTGGGTGACCGGGAATCGGCGATTGTTCACGCGGAAGCTGCGCTGACGATTCGTGAAGAGATCGAAGACCCGCGCGCCGCAAAGGTGCGCGAGCAATTGGCGGAATGGCGGGCGGAAGGATGAATGATGAACGAAGGCGCTGGCGATCTCCGCTGGGAGCGCAGGCGTCCCGCCTGCCATTGCTGAAAGCTATAGTAGAATGACGATCAGGAGGATTTGAGATGTTGCCAGTACCAATTGACCGCGCCAGGATTGCTGAGTTTTGCCGTAAACATCACGTTCGCAAATTGGCCTTTTTCGGCTCGGTCTTGCGCGAAGACTTTCGCCCTGACAGCGACATAGACGCATTGGTTGAGTTCGAGCCGGAGCACGTGCCCGGCCTGGCTTTTTTCGCCATGGAATCAGAGCTTTCAGAAATGCTGGGGCGCAAGGTTGATTTGAACACGCCACAATTTCTCAGCCCTTACTTTCGCGCCAAAGTCGAAGCGGAGGCGGAGGTGCAGTATGAGCGAGCGTAACCGCACGACGGCACTGCAACACATGCTGGATCACGCCCGCGAAGCCATCGCATTGACACAGGGTAAAAACCGAGCCGATCTGGACACTGACCGGTTGTTGAATCTGGCTCTCGTACGGCTGCTGGAAATCGTTGGCGAAGCGGCAGGCCGTGTCCCGAAAGAATTGTGCGCGCTCCACCCTGAAATTCCGTGGCCGCAAATCATCAGCCTGCGCAACCGCTTGATTCACGGTTACGATTCGGTTGACTTCAACATTCTGTGGCAGATTCTCGCCAACGACTTGCCGCCTCTGATCCCAGCGCTGGAAGCAATTATCACCTCCGAACTATCCACCAAAGAGGATTGACCAAAGAAGAACGACAAGCCATCGGCAGGCGAGACGCCTGCGCTCCCGGCTTAGAACTGCACAGTCGCGGCGCGGAACGTGGCGGCGGCTTGTTCGTATTCGGCCTGGATTTCGATCAGTTTCAGCCGCGCTTCGGCGGTGGCGCGTTCGCGCTGGTTGACCAGAAACAACGTGCTGTCGCCAAGCTGGAATTTGACGCGTTCGCCTTCTTCCAATCGCTGCGCCAGTTCGACTTCCTGCACGGCGACTCGGTACCGTTCGTAAGCCGTGTTGATGGCGTTGATGGCGTCCAGCACTTCCAGCGTGATGCGCTGACGTTCGTTGACGGCGTCAAAATCCACTTTCTGAATCTTGGCCAATGCCGCTCCGATCTGGCCTTCGGCGGCGCGCTGGCGCAACGGCAAGGTGAAACTGACACCCGCTTTGACCGTGTTGCCGATGGATCCCAACCCGGTGTCGCGCCCGGGACTGACGCTGAAATCAATGGCGGGTTGGCGCTGGTTTTTGGCCAAATCCAAATCAATTTGCGTTTGCTGGCGACTCAAATTCAGCGCGCGCAATTCAGGCCGACGCTCCAAGGCCAGCCGCTGCCCATCGGAAGCTTGCTGGCTGCTGAAAATTCGCGGCGCATCGAAACTCGCCGGAGCCTGGCTTTCTTCGGGACTGGCCAGCGGACTGCCGTCGGGCGCCCACAAAAACATCGAAAGTTTGAACGCGGCTTTTTGCAAATCGCGCTCGGCTTTGACGATGGCTCCCTGCCGGCGCTGGACTTCCAGATCGGCTTCGGTGGCGTCAATCTGCGGCAAATCGCCAGCCGCGACTCGGTCGCGCACCGCCGTGGCGCGAAACTCCGCCAGCCGCAACAGATCGCGCGCCACATCGAGTTTGATTTTCGAAGCCGTCCAATCCCAATAACTCGTCGCCGCTTTGAGCAGCAAATCCAATCGCGCCAGTTCAAATTCTGTCTGCGCCAGCGGTTCGCCCAACCGGGCCTGCATTTCCGCCGCAGACTTTTCGTTGATGCGCGCGCCGCGCAACAGCGGCAGTTTGAATTCCAAAAAGTATTCGCCGCTGCTGCCCGTGGGCGACAACGGAGATTTGACCTTGCCCAGATTGAACCGCGTACCCGCGCCAATCTTCACGCCGTAGCGGGTCAGAAATTCTACGCCTGCGTCGGCCACGCGCATTTCGCCGACTTTGCCGCGCTGCGTTTTAGCGTCGAATTCCGTGTTGAAGCGCAGGTAATCGCTCCCGGCGGAAACGACCGGATCGAACGCGCCTTGTTTTTCCAGCAGCTTGGCGGCGGCGATGTCGCGCTGCAATCCAACGCCACGCAATTTCGGATGATTGCGTTCGACGTTCGACAACACGTCTTCGAGCGTGATTTTCGGCAATTGCTGGCCGGTTGGCTTTGCCGCCGGTTCGACCTTGCGCCCGCTTTGCGGTTCCAAATCCACGAACGGAGCGCGCATCAACGCCGCGCGAATCGAAGCGGCAATGTCCGCGTTTGTCGTTTGCTGCGTGGCTGGGACTTGAGCCAGCGCCGGTTCGCCCAGCCAGATCGGGACAATGATTAACAGGAAAACACAGGCCAGATGGCTGCGTTCCCAGCGAAAAGATTGGATGTTCGGTTGGTGATTCAATCTACTTCTCATACTTACCACTGCTTGAATCTTCTTTTTTCTCTTTGCCTTTGATGATCGAACCGTTGTCTTTGCGTTCTCCGACGGGAGGACGTTCGACCGTTGGCGGGAAAGCGTTGAACTGCCGCCATAACTCGAAGCCCAACGAAACGCGGTCGAGCATGACCCATCCGTTGACTTCGCCGCCGGGACGCAATTGATCCAGCGATGGCCAGGGTTCTTCTTTTCCGGCTTTGATGAGTTCTTCGTCAGGAGTGACCAGAATACGGAACCGCGCGTTGCCGTCATCCACGGCGTCAATCACTTTGACCCGCCCGGCAAAAGTTCCCACGGCAATCGAAGGCCATCCGACAAATTGCACGGCAGGCCATCCGGCGAAGTTCAATCGTACTTGTCGCCCGACCGAAACCAGCGGCGCGTCGTAATCCGACAAATACAATTCAACGGCTTGATCGGTGGTTTCCGGCGCCAGCACGGCCAGTTGATCACCGGCCTTGACGGTTTCGCCGGGACCGACTTTCAACAAGCGAACGACTTTTCCTGCGCTCGGCGAACGCACCCACCGCTGATCGGTTCGTTGCTGGACGTTGTTGAGTTCCAATTCCAGTTTTTGAATGTCGCTGTTGGTCTTGGCGATGGTTTCACGGACGCTGGCCAGCGATGCGCGCAAACTGTTCAATTGCGCCGAAGTGTCGTTGTCCACGCGGCGTTGATCGAATTCTGCGACCTGCAACGCCTTGCGCGCGACATCCAACGCAGCCTGCATGCTTTCAAGTCGTGTGGTGGCGGTGACGATTTCCAATTCGGCCAGTTCCAGATCGCGTTTCGACCGCAATCCTTTTTCAAACAATTCCTGAATTCGTTTCTGGTTCAAATCCGCCGTGGTCACGGCTTGCCGTGCCTGTGCGACGTTTTGTTCGGCCTGTTTGACGGCGTCGGCGGCTTGACGTGCGCGTTGAATCGCGGCGGGAATCGCCTGACCACGCGAACCTTCCAGATCGGTCAATTGCGCCAGTAACGCCGTTTCGCGCGCAGCGGTCTGCGTCAATCCGCTTCGGGTGTAATCCAGTTGGGATTGCAATCTTTCTACCTGGTCTTTGGCCAGAAACTTGGAATCAATGTCCTGCAGTTCGGCCAGCACTTCGCCTGCGGCGACGGTTTGCCCTTCGACCACTCGCCAGTTCACCAGCCTGCCGGGGATTTGCGCTTCGATGGTCTGCGGACGTTCCATCGGCGAAAACACGATCACGCGCCCGTAACCTGTGACCGATTGTTGCCAGGGAACGAAATACAGGCTCAGCGTCACAACCAGCAGCAAAGCCAACATAACCAGCGCCACCGGACGCAGCGAATGCGGAGTTTTAAGCAGTTCGACGGATTTCAGTCTGGCGGGTCTGTCCACGGCCAGCCGCTCTTCAACCAGAGATTCTTTTGTTTGACGAAAGGTTTCAGCGCTCACGATCAATTCACCTCGCGTTTTTGCAGAGTGGGAAAGAGTTTTTTGAATTGCACTGTCGGACGGCTCATCAAATCCAGCGGAGCGCCCGATTCCACAATGCGCCCTTCGGACAGCACGTACACCGTCTGAGCGCGTCTGACCAGTTCTGGATCGTGCGAAATATCAATGATCGTCCAGCGATGTTGGGAACTGTAAAGCGCCTCCACAATTTGCAACTTGTCGTATTCGTCAATACCGGTAAAGCCTTCGTCCAGAATCAACAATTGCGGGCGCGCGACAATCGCACGCGCAATCAACAAACGTTGCAACTGGCCGCGCGAAAGATTGCGCCCTTCGGAGGAAAGTTGCGTTTGCAATCCGTGCGGAAATTTTTCCAGTTCGCTCGACAAATTGGTGAATTCCAGCGCCCACTGCAAATCTTCGTGGGTGATGAATTCGCGTCCGAGCAGGATGTTTTCTTCGATGGTTCCGGCGAAAACTTCATTCGCGTCTCCGACCAGTCCGACGACACGTCGCAAACTTTCCAGCCGTGCGTCGCGCACGTCCATGCCGTTGATCTGCACCAACCCCGTTCGGGGCGGGTGCAATCCGCACAACAACGCCGCCAGCGTGGATTTGCCCATGCCGCTTTCTCCCACCAGACTGACGTGTTCGCCCGGTTTGAGCGTCAGGTCCAATCCCGCCAGAATTTCGTTGTCGTCCTCATACGAAAAATGAACCTTGCGGCAAGCCACGCTCGCTCCTGTTTCCGAGTAAGGCAAAGAACGCCCTGCCGTCCGTTCGACGGGCAAATCCGTCAGATGGCCTACCTTGTCCAGGCTGGTCAGCAAATCGAAACCGTTTTCCATCAAACGAACCAGCTTTTCCAGATTTTCCAGCATGCCGAAAACTATGATTTCCGCCGCCACCACCTGCCCCAGCGTGAATTGCCGGTTGATGACCAACCAGCCGCTGATGGCCAACACTCCTGCGCTGGCCATGGCTTTGAACAAATACGCTCCGAACGCCTGCCTGAACAACACGCGAAAATGACTACGACGGGCTTTGACGTATTCGATCACCAGATTGTCTGCGCGTTCGATGGAAAACGCAGGCGCGGCGTTCAGTTTGAATCCGCGCTGGCAGCGAGTTATTTCTTCCAGCCAGTCGGCAACGCGATATTTGAGGATGGATTCGTCAATGCTGGTTCGCAATCCGCCGAATCCCAATCCCCACACCACCAGTATGACAAACAAGATTACGAACAGATCAAAGGCCAGCAGATAAGGGCTGTAAAACGCCAGAATCACCAGTCCCACCAGCACCTGCAAGAGCGATCCCGGTCCTTCCAGCAGAATTTTGGCAGCGGTTTTTTGAATCATAATCACATCAAAAAACCGGTTGACCAGATTCGGCGCATATTGACTGGTGAGCACATCGTGTTCGATGCGCGGCAAACGTTCCGCCAATTCCAGGCTGACACGCGCAAAAATGCGTTGCTGCATCTTTTCCAGCAAAGCCAGTTTGAGCAATCGTATGAAGCCCGCAATCAACAATGCTCCCAACACGCCCGCCGTCAATACGATCAAGGGTTGCATCATGACGCCAGCGGCAATCGTGTTGACCAGAGCCTGCGCGGCCAGCGGAACGGCCAGAGTCAGCAGCCCGATCAAGCTGGTGTAAATCAGAATCGTAATCAAGTCAGGCAATTCCAGACTCAACAAATGACGCAATCGTTGATACGGCGTCGGGTGGTGGGAATGTGAAATGGATGTGTGTTCGGTTGTTTCCATAATGTTCTCAGAATCACGCAAACTCGGATTCAAGCTCGGCTGCCAAATCAAATTTCGCGCCAAACCTGCCGTGAACCGGATTTGAATGAATCTTTGTGAAATCGAGCCTGTTTCCCTGCGGTTCGGCGGGGAAACTCCCGGAAGATTTTATGCTAATTTGCCGCAATCTGCCGCAGAACCGGGAAATTCTGCCGCAAAACTCTGAACAAGGACAACCCCATTATCTCAACGCGACCTGGACAAGCTTGATTCCCCAAAAATTAAAAAAATTGTTTACAGTCAAAAGTCGGCATGTATAATCGCGCTTCGTGACGAAGCTGAGATGTAATCGTCACAAGCCCCGAATCCCAAAAATTCCCACTCTGCCGCCAGAGCATCGAAACCTTCCAACCCCCACCGGACGAGACAATCGTCGCGCTTACAATCAATGTCGAATTTGTTATTCTCTCCGTAAGATTCCCAGTATCAGCGATCTATTGAAATTTATGTTGCTGCCTCGGCACGAGGTTTCCTATCAAGGTCTAACTGTTTGGCCACAAGTGTGTCCACAGTGCATCTCCAAGGAACCGGCAACTTTCCCGAATACAAAAAAACACGTGAAAACAAACTCCGACCAGTCTGGAACCGCTGCAACGAAACTCCCCGTTTTCCGCATACAGCCGTCACACGGCTGGGTGTCGCTTCGGCTCGGCGAATTGTGGGAATACCGCGAACTGCTCTATTTCCTGGTCTGGCGCGACATCAAAATTCGATACAAACAAACGATGCTGGGTGCGGCGTGGGCCATCATTCAACCGTTGATGACAATGGTCGTGTTCAGCCTCTTTTTCGGCAAACTGGCCAAGATTCCTTCAGATGGAATTCCATATCCCATCTTTTGTTACGCGGCTCTGGTTCCCTGGACGTTTTTCGCCAACGGATTGACGCAATCGTCGAACAGTCTGGTGGGCAGTTCCAATCTGCTCACCAAAGTCTATTTTCCGCGCCTGGCCATTCCCATCGCCACAGTGTTTTCCGGTGTCATTGATTTTCTGCTGGCATTCGGAATTTTGCTGGCGATGATGCCTTTTTATCACGTGCCGATCACCTGGAAAGTATTGTGGTTTCCGGCGTTTTTATTGCTGGCGCTGGTGACTTCGCTGGGAGTCGGTTTGTGGCTTTCGGCGTTGAACGTGCAATACCGCGACGTTCGATACGTCGTTCCGTTCATCACGCAATTCTGGATGCTGGCCACGCCGATTGCCTATCCCAGCAGTTTGCTGAGCGAACCCTGGAAAACGATTTACGGTTTGAACCCAATGGCAGGTGTCGTCGAAGGGTTTCGCTGGGCCTTGCTGGGATCGAAGATTTCTGTTGGGCCGCTGCTCGCTGTGTCGTCGCTGGCCGCCTTGCTGATTCTGGTCGGCGGCGCGTTTTACTTCCGAAAGATGGAAAAAACGTTTGCCGACATAGTTTGATTCTTCGGGGCATTCACATCACCCAAACTCAATTCGGAATTTCGCGCCATGAGCTTACGTCAAAAAATCGCTTACGCAGGCCGTCACTTTACGCCGACCTGGCGATACGGTTTCAACCTGAAATCCACGATGGCCTATTTGTTCGAGCATCCCCAACTCGATGGCGAAGCCGCACGCATACTGTCGGAGCTGAATCAAAATGGCATCGCCACCAGTTCGGTAGACAGGTTGTTGCCGGCATCTTCCCTGTTCGGCGAACTGTGCAACGAGGTCGAAGAGTTGGAAAAATCCTTCAGCCCCAAACTGGAAGAAGCGCGCTTGGCGGCCAATCAGGATACGGAAAGCCTGAAAACCTTCATCTTCAAATTGCTGGGCGAAGTTCCAGTCCTCGATCCCGAAAGCGTCTACGCGCGATTTGCTTTGCAACCGGAAATTCTGCAAATCGCCAACGCCTATTTCGGAATGCTGACGCAGCTCAGGTATTACAACGTCTGGCATACGCTGGCGTCGCAAGCGCGCGCGCGCGAATCGCAGCTATGGCATCGTGATCGGGAAGATCATCTGATCCTCAAATTGTTTGTTTATTTCGACGACGTGGACGAAGGAGCAGGGCCGTTCACTTACGCTCCTGGGACGCATCGCAAAGGCCACATCAAACAGGAGCCTCAAACCTTCACGGAAAAAGGCGTGCAACGTTGGCGGGACGAACAGATGATTCCCATCGTTCCCGAAGACAAATGGATCAAGGCGCTGGGGAAAAAAGGCGACATCGTCTTTGCCGACACGCGCGGATGCCACAAAGGCGGGTTGGCCAGAACCAAAGACCGATTGCTTTACACCTGCCTGTTTACGTCGCCGACTTCGCAGGTGGCTGAGTTATTCAACCGACCGAAGCACGTTCCAATGCCAACCGACAAAGCGCAGGCGTTTGCGCTGACACGAGGCTGATTCAGGCGAACAGTCGTTTTCGATTTATGAACTCAACTGCGCGAACCCGGACGTATTCTCACTTCCGACTTGGACTGAGGAAGTATCTCAACCGAAATCCCGGTTTGTTGAAAATCGCCCGCGCGCTTCGCGCCATCTGGTTGCTGGGTCCCTGGCGCGCAATACTGGTCAAATATCATCAACGTTTCAACCGCAACCAGACGTTGCCTCGCAATCAGAGTTCGCTGTTTCAGGAACTGGATGTTGACGCGACGGTGCGCGCATTGGAGCAAAACGGTTATTCGCCGGGCATTCAAGTGCCCGATTCGCAGATCGAACAGATTTTGTCGTTCAGTCTGAACTCGAACAAACGAAAGTGTCGCAATCCTCATTTGATCTGCGACACGATCAGGCAAATTACCCACGACCCCAAAATCATCGAAATCGTCAGCCGATACCTCGGCGCGGAGCCTGTGTTGTACCAAACCGATTTGTATTGGACGTTGCCTCCGGCGGACGAAGAAAAACGCATGGGAATGATCGCGCAAAAATCGCGTTTTCATTATGACGTTGGCGATTTTCGCTCGCTGGCGGTGTTCATTTACCTGACGGATGTCACTGCCGAGTGCGGCCCGCACGTCGTCATCGAAGCCACGCATCGAACCAAATCCGCCTGGCGATTGCTGAGCCGCATACTGAGCGACCAAACCGCCGAACGACAATTCGGCGACCGCATACGGGTAATTACAGGCCAACGCGGCTCAGGCTTCTTTGAGGATTTGACCTGTTATCACAAGCACGCTGCCGGAAGAAAAGAACGGCTGATGCTGACCATCACATACATGCTGCAACGAACTCCGTTGCTCTGACACCAGAGGAAACTTTGCAAAACTGGTTCGATCATTTTGGCGACGACGACAATCCGTGTCTGGTGATTGGCGAAATCGCGCAAACTCACGACGGCAGTTTGGGAACGGCGCACGCTTACATTGACGCCGTCGCCAATGCTGGCGCGGGCGCAATCAAATTCCAGACGCACATCGCCTCCGCCGAAAGCACGCCCGGCGAACCGTGGCGCGTAAAATTCAGCCGACAGGATGAAACTCGTTACGATTATTGGCGGCGCATGGAATTCACCGAACCGCAATGGCACGAACTGGCCGCACACGCCAGCGAACGCGGATTGATCTTTCTGTCGTCGGCGTTTTCGTTCGAAGCTGTCGAACTGCTCGAACGAGTCGGAGTTCCAGCATGGAAAGTCGGCGCGGGCGAAACTTCGAATTTGCCGTTGCTGGAAAAAATGGCGCGCACCGGCAAACCCGTTTTGTTGTCGAGCGGCATGTCCGATTGGAACGAACTCGACGCGGCGGTTGCCTGTGTTCGCCAAAACAACGCGCCTGTCGCAGTGTTTCAATGCACGACTTCTTATCCCTGCCCGGCGGAAAAACTGGGTTTGAACGTGATGGTGGAACTGCGCCAGCGGTATCAATGCCCGGTCGGGTTGTCCGATCATTCCGGCGTGATTTATGCAGGCTTGGCGGCGGCGACGCTCGGCGCAAGGCTGATCGAAGTTCACGTCACATTTTCGCGCGAATGTTTCGGGCCGGATGTCGTCGCTTCGATCACCACCGCCGAATTGAAACAACTGACCGAAGGCGTTCGCTTCATCGAAACCGCCATGGCGAACCCCGTCAACAAAACGGCGATGGCGGAATCGCTGAGCGAATTGAAGCGCGTGTTCGGCAAAAGCCTTGTCGCCGCGCGCGATTTGCCCCTTGGACATCGAATCACCGCCAGCGACCTTGCGCTGAAAAAACCCGGCACAGGTATTCCCGCAGCGCGTTACGGCGAATTCATCAATCGAACATTGCGGCGCGCGGTCAAGGCAGACACTCTGTTTTCGGAGGAAGATTTTGAATAAACGAAAAGTGTGCGTGGTGTTGGTTGACCGCGCCAACTACGGGCGGATCAAACCAGTGGTGCAATCCATTGCCAATCGTCCCGAACTGGAATTGCAGATCGTCGCCGCGGGCACGATGGTGCTGGAACGATTCGATCAACCGGTCAATGTCGTTCGCAAAGACGGTTTCAAGGTGGACGGCGAAGTTTATCTGGAACTGGAAGGTTCGACTCCGGCGACGATGGCGAAATCGGTCGGTTTCGGCGTGGTCGAATTCGCCAGCGAATTTCAGCGGCTGAAACCCGATGTGGTTTTGTTGATCGGCGACCGTTACGAAATGCTGGCGGCGGCGATTGCGGCGGCTTACATGAATGTCTGCATCGCCCACATTCAGGGCGGCGAAGTGTCCGGTTCGATTGACGAAAGCGCGCGCCACGCCATCAGCAAATTCGCGCATTTCCATTTTCCCAGCACGCAACGTTCGGCGGAGTATTTGATCCGCATGGGCGAACGCCCGGACACGATTTTGGCCGTCGGCTGTCCTTCGTCGGACATTGCGCGAACTTTTGACCGCACGCTGAGTTCGGAAATCGTCAACACTGGCGGGGGCGGCGTGCCGATTGATGTCGCGCAACCGTTTTTGCTGACGCTGTTTCATCCGACGACGACTGAATACGGCGGCGAACGCGCGCAGATGGAAGCCGTGTTGGAAACGCTGCGGCGATTGGCGATGCAGACCATTTTGTTGTGGCCGAACATTGACGCCGGATCGGATCACATCAGCAAGGCCATTCGCAGTTTCCGCGTCAATCACCAACCCACATGGCTGAGAAACCTGACCAACCTGTCGCCGGAAAATTACCTGAAAGTTTTGGCCAATGCCGCCTGCGCAATCGGCAATTCCAGCAGCTTCGTGCGCGACGCGGGCTACTTTGGAACGCCGATTGTGCTGGTTGGCAATCGCCAGGAAGGCCGCGAAACAGACGCTCACGTCACGCGCGTCGAGCCAACCGCCGAGGCGATTTTCGCCGCCGCACAGCGACAACTCGAACATGGCCGTTACGCGCCGAGCACGCTTTATGGCGACGGTTTTGTCGCCGAACGCATCGCGGGTGGTTTGGTCGAATTGCAGCCGTACATTCAAAAGCGACTGAATTACGTTTACGAATAAGATGCGAGTTTTAGGATTGATTCCAGCACGCGGCGGTTCCAAAGGCGTGCCGCGCAAAAACATCAAGCTGCTGGCGGGAAAACCGCTGCTGGCTTACACGGCGGAAGCAGCGTTGGCGGCCAAGCGACTGGCGCGCGTGGTGCTCAGCACGGACGACGCAGAAATTGCTGAGGTCGGAAAAGAGTCCGGCGTCGAAGTTCCCTTCTTCCGTCCGGCAGAGTTGGCTGAAGACTCAACGCCGACTTTGCCCGTGGTGCAACACGCGCTGAGCTTTCTGGAACGACAAGGCGACCGGTTCGACGCGGTGTGTTTGCTGCAACCGACCAATCCGTTGCGGCGCGCGGGCGATATTGATGCCTGCATAGAATTGATGGAACACCACGCGGCGGATTGCGTCGTCAGCGTGTTGCGGGTTCCCGCCGAACACAATCCGCATTGGGTGTACTTCGTGAACAGCGACGGCAGCTTGCGCTTGAGCACTGGCGAAACAACACCGATTCCACGTCGGCAGGAATTGCCGCCGGCGTTTCACCGCGAAGGTTCGATTTACATCACGCGACGCGACGTGGTCATGACGCAAAACAGTTTGTTCGGCGCGCGCGTGGTCGGTTACGAAATGACCCCATCGCTCAGCGTCAACATTGACACTCCTGAAGACTGGAAACTTGCGGAACAGTTGATTGTGGCCAAGTCATCAGCAGCGAAGTGACACTGGAAATTCAATCCACCGCAAAGACGCGGAGGATCGCAGAGCTTACGCAGAGTCTGTTTAAGAATCTCTGCGCGTTCTCAGCGTTCTTCTGCGATTCTGCAGTGAAAGAAATTAACTTGATACGTTTATCTTCAACTCTCTTTTACCTCTGAAATGTGCGGAATCACCGGTTTATTCGGTAACAATTGGAATCAATCGCAACTGGCGGCAGCGGTCGGCAGCCAACGGCATCGCGGACCTGACGCCGAGGGAATCTGGCTGTCTCCGTCAAAACGCGCTGGATTGGGACACAATCGGCTGAGCATCATTGACCTCTCTGAAGCCGGTCGCCAACCGATGAGCAATCACGATGGCCGCTTGCAGATTGCCTTCAACGGCGAAATTTACAACTACCTGGAACTGCGCGCCGAACTCAGCGAATACCCTTATCGAAGCCACAGCGACACGGAAGTGATACTGGCCGCCTACGAACGCTGGGGCGAACGTTGCCTGGATCGGTTGATCGGCATGTTCGCGTTTTTGATCTGGGACGAACGCGAGCAAAAGCTGTTTGCCGCGCGCGACCGCTTCGGCGTCAAACCACTCAACTATCATCTGAGCGCGGACGGCACGCTGGCGATTGCCAGTGAAGTCAAAGCCTTGTTCGCCGCGGGCATCGCCGCCGAACCGGACGAAATCGCCTGGGCCAATTATCTGAACGCAGGTTTGTACGACCACACGCCGCGCACTTTCTGGCGCGGCGTGAATTCCCTGCCCGCCGGTCATTGTCTGAGCTGGCAACGCGGCGAGCTGAAAATCGCCCGCTGGTACGATCTGGCCGAACGCAGCGGCGAAGCTTTTGACCAACGCAACGAAACAGAAGTCCGCGAAGAATATCTGTCGTTGCTGACGGACAGTGTCCGGTTGCGATTTCGATCGGATGTCCCGGTCGGCATCAATCTGAGCGGCGGGGTGGATTCGTCCACGCTGCTCGGCCTGGTTCACGCGGTGCAAGGCGCGGACAGCAATGTCAAAGCCTTCACCTTCGTCACAGGCGACACCGATTACGACGAATTGCCCTGGGTCGAACAAATGCTGGCGCGGACGAATCACCCGGCAATGGTTTGCAAGCTCGATGTAGCCGACGTTCCAGCGTTGGCCGAATCGGTGCAGCGCCATCAAGACGAACCATTCGGCGGTTTGCCTACCCTGGCTTATGCCCGCGTGTTCGAGCGTGCCCGGCAGGAAGGCGTGATCGTTCTGCTCGATGGACAAGGAATGGACGAACAATGGGCGGGTTACGATTATTACCAAACCGCAGTGGCTTCGGCGGCGGCGGTCGGCAGCGTCAGCCTGGTTCAAGGAACCAAAAACCGCCCGGTCAAACCAGAATGCCTGCAACCGGAATTTCGCGCGATGGTCGAAGAGTTTCGCGCGCCGCAACCTTTTTCCGACCGGCTGCGCAATCTGCAATACCGCGACGCGATGTTGACCAAAATTCCGCGCGCGCTGCGTTTCAACGACCGGATTTCCATGCGCGCTTCGACCGAGTTGCGCGAACCTTTTCTGGATCATCGCCTGTTTGAACTGGCGTTGCGCCAACCGATGGAACGCAAACTCGGCAACGGCACGAGCAAATGGATGTTGCGGCGCATTGCCGCCGAGTTATTGCCTGAAGGCGTGGTCGAAGCTCCAAAACGTCCGCTGCAAACTCCGCAACGCGAATGGTTGCGCGGCCCGCTGCGCGATTGGGCGACTGAACAAATCGAATCGGCGCTCGGCGGTTGGGGCGCAAACTGGATGGACGCCGGCGCTGTGCGCGCGGAGTGGCAGCATTATCTGTCAGGCGAAAGCGACAACAGCTTTTACGTCTGGCAATGGATCAATCTGGGATTGATGAATCAACGATGAGCGATGTAGCCATAAAAGTCGAAGGACTCTCGAAACAATATCGGATCGGCGCTGCGCCGGAAAAATACAAAATGATGCGCGACGTGGTGGCGGGCGCGTTGACCGCTCCGTTGCGCGCGTTGCGCTCACTGGGCAAGTCGAAAGCAGATGCGGACGAACAGAGTTTCTGGGCGGTGCAGGATGTTTCCTTTGAAATCAAACGCGGCGAAGTGGTCGGCGTCATCGGACGCAACGGCGCAGGCAAAAGCACCTTGCTGAAATTGCTGGCGCGCATTACCGAACCTACGCTCGGCGAAGCGGAAATTCACGGACGCATAGGCGCGTTGCTGGAAGTCGGCACGGGTTTTCACCAGGAATTGACCGGGCGCGAAAACGTTTTTTTGAACGGCGCGATTCTGGGCATGCGCCGCGAAGAAATCGTTCGCAAATTCGACGAGATCGTCGAATTTGCCGAAGTCAGCAGGTTCATTGACACACCGGTCAAACGATATTCGAGCGGCATGCATCTGCGGCTGGCGTTTTCGGTCGCCGCGCATCTGGAACCGGAAATTTTGCTGGTGGACGAAGTGCTGGCCGTCGGCGACGTGGCCTTTCAGAAAAAATGCGTCGGAAAAATGGAAGACGTCGCTTCGCAAGGCCGGACAGTGCTGTTCGTCAGCCACAATCTGGCGGCGGTCAAGGAACTGTGCCAGACCAGCATTGTGCTGAGCGGAGGGCGGCTGGCTTTTCGCGGATCGGTCGTCGAAGGTCTGGCGCATTACGGACAATCGCTCGCCTCATCCGATTCGGTTGAAGAAACCTCGCGCGGCACTCATTGGCGCAAGGTGCGTGTCAACGGCCAAAGCGACGGCTTTGCCACAACCGTCAACAGCGACAGCGATTTTTTTGTCGAAGCCCAATTTCACGCCGCCGCTGCCATCGCCAATGGCGCGTTCTTCTGTATCGTCAATGACGCCATCGGCAACCAGTTCATTCACCAACGCATCGGACTGCGCGATTTAAGCCGCGACCCGCTCGCGCCCGGAACTCATCTGTTGCGCTCTTGTTTTCCTCCGTTATGGCTGGCGCCGGGCGTTTACACGGTTTATTTCAAATTCATCGGACAGAGCGTTGACGGCAAACAGGAAGTTCATCATTCCGAACGTCTGCTGTTGGATGTGGCAGGCAGCGCCGAAGGCATCAGTCGCTCTTTGCTGACACCCCCGCTCAACTGGACGCTTCAACGCGACTTATCAATCTAAGTCAGAACAAGCCTTTCAAAACAGAATGGACAAGATTTTTCGACAGGATTTACAAGACGATCAAAGTTTGAAGCAATCCAGCCAGGTCTGAATTCTGTCAATCCTGAAAAAAATCCTGTCAATCCTGTTTCAAAGTTTTCTGCTTCGATTTAGCCCTCAAATTCGGTTTTCCTGTTTACGGTCGTTAAAGATCACTCGCAGCCACAAAATACTTTTTGAAAACCATGACAGCCCCGTCACAACTCAGGAGTTCAAGATGAATGCTCTAAGGTTGTTCTGCCGCCGACTCACCCTCGGCTGCCTGGCAGTTTTCGTATTGGCGATTTCAGGCAATGCCCATTTGGGCTTTGCCCAATCCGCTGTGAATTTGCAGGTCACTTTTCCGACCACGCAAACCAGTTTCAGCTTCAACCAGACTTCGATCATTTTGCGCGGCACGGCTGGCAGCGCCGCTGGCATTCAACAGGTCATGTGGGAATCGCTGGCCACCAATTTGTCCGGTTTGGCCACTGGACAGCAAAACTGGGAGATCAACAACATTTCACTGCGTTCGGGTCTGAACAGGATACAACTGACCGCCCGCGATTTTGCGGGCGCAACAGCGACAGTATGGTTGGACATCACCTATCAGCCGGACAACGTCAGTCCGCAGATTGTCGTCACCACGCCAGCGGCGGGCAATGTGTTGGCGCCTCAAAATCCTGCGACCATTGCCTGGTACATTCTGGGAACGATTCCCGACGACTGGCCGGTGGTGTTGGGCGTGCCGGACATGGCTTTGGAGCTTTACCGCAACGGCGAATTCGTGACCAGGCTTTACGATCAAACGCGGGGCACTTCATCGCTGACGCTGAATGCGTTGAATTTTCCTGAAGGCGACAATTACCGCATACACGCGCTTTCGCGCCACACAGACGGAAGTCGCGGACGTTTCATCGGACAAAGCGGCGCGTTCAGAATCGGTTCTGCCAGCGCGCCGTCAATCGCCTCTTTCACCGCAACCGCGCCCAACGGCGAAGAATCAACTTCGGTGACGGTCAAACTCGGAGAGCAGATCAATTTTCGCTGGAAGCTGGCGGGCGGAGCGCCGCAACAAGCCGCCATCTCGCCTCAGATTGGCACGGTTGTGGGGCGCGTCTCTAAATTGATTGCTGCCACTCAACTCGGATCGGCGACCTACACGCTGAGCGTTTCAAACAGTTTGGGCAGCGACAGCCGGCAGGTTCTGGTGACGGTTGTTCCGAACGACGCGCCACCGCCTGCGACCGAAGTGTTGCACAACGGAATCATATTGCCTGCCGTCTGGCCGCCAGCAAACGCGACTTTTCAAGACACCACCGCGCCGCCGCCTTACCTGATTGCGCCGCCCGCTGTCATTCCAATCAACCTCGGACGGCAGTTGCTGGTGGATGATTTTTTGATTGAAAGCGCGACTTTAACGCGCCAGTTTCACCCGGCAGTCATGCATCCAGCCAATCCTGTGCTTTCGGCTGCGACCGCCGTCGAAAATTCCGGCGACGGGCCGATGGCCATGCCGTTTTCAAACGGCGTTTTTTACGACCCGAAGGATCGCCTGTTCAAGATGTGGTACATGTGCGGATATCGCATCAATGTCTGTTACGCCACCTCGAACGACGGCGTCAATTGGACGAGGCCTTCGCTGGACGTTGTGCCCGGAACGAATATCGTTTTCCGCGACACTTATTACGTTGACGGTTACGTCAACTGGATTGACGAGGAAGAAGCGAATCCCGCGCGACGTTACAAAATGCTGCGCGTCATTTACACGCGGCCTGCGCCGTTGGAATTCCACCTGCATTATTCGGCTGACGGCATTCACTGGGGGCCGGCGGTGGCTGTCAACAAAAGCATCACCGGCGACCGCACCACTTTCTTTTACAACCCGTTTCGCAAAGTCTGGGTTCTGAGTTTGCGCGATTTGCTTTCCGGTTCAACTCGCGTCCGCCGTTATGTGGAAAACCGCGATCTGTCTTTCGCGCTCAATTCAGTGGTCGGCAACACACCTTCTTCCGTTGAAAAAACGCCTGGCGGAACTTCGGCCTGGGTCAAATCCGACAATCTGGACACATCTCATCCCAACGATCCGGGATTCACGCCGCAACTTTACGATCTGGATGTGGCGCCATACGAAAGCCTGCTGGTCGGACAGTTCGCCATTTTGCGTGGCGATTCAGAACGTCCCACGGGCCGTCCGAAACTGAATGAGGTTTATTTCGGTTTCAGCCGCGACGGTTTTCATTGGCATCGTCCGCATCGTCAACCTGTGTTCGCCGCCGCGCAAAATTCCGGCAGTTGGAATTGGGGCAACCTGCAACCAGTGGGCGGCGGGCCTTTGGTGGTCGGCGACAATCTGTATTTTTACTTCAGCGGACGTGCGGGCAGACCCGGCGGCGGCGCAACCGACACCGGAGGCGCAACCGGATTGGCAATTATGCGGCGCGACGGATTCGCCTCGATGAACGCAGGCGACGCCGAAGCAACACTGCTGACACGGACAATCAGCTTCAACGGCAAATTCCTGTTTGTGAATGCGGAAATCGAAGCGGGAGGCAGCTTGTGCGTCGAGGCGCTCAATCAAAACAATCAAGTCATACAACCTTTCAGCCGCCAGAATTGCCAACCAATCACAGGGGCTTCGACCAAACAGATGATTGCCTGGACGGGGGCTTCCGATTTGTCTGCAATTGCGAACCAGCCGATCAAGCTGCGTTTTTACCTGCGACGCGGAAAGCTTTTTTCATTCTGGGTCAGTCCCGCCGCCGAAGGTTACAGCCTGGGTTATGTAGGCGCTGGTGGCCCGGCATTCAGCAGTTTCAAGGATCAACCCGGTGACGGAACATCGCAGCCGTCTTCGCCGCCAACGGCGCAACTCGGCAGCAATGCTCAAACAATCACGCTGGGACAAACGATCACGCTGACTTACGCGACATCGAACGCTCAGAGCGCTTCGATTTCACCTTCAATTCCCGGATGCACAGTCAACGTCAACCAGGTCGGGACCTGCCAGGTCACGCCGATTACGACGGGCGCATTCACTTACACGCTGACTGCTCAGGGCAACGGGCAAACAACGCTTTCGTCCGTGACCGTTACGGTGACGGTTGCGCCGATGCCGCCGGTAATTTCCGGCTTCACCGCTTCCGTGCAACAGATTCAATCGGGGCAAAGCGTCACCTTGTCGTGGAATTTGACCGGCGGCGCGCCCCAAAGTCTGACGCTGACACCGGGCGGTGTTTCCGTGCTCGATCAATCGTCGCAAATCGTTTCGCCATCACAGACCACCACGTATCGCTTGACGGCGGCCAATGCAGCCGGATCGAACTTCGCCGAGGTGACGATCACCGTGCAACCGCCTGAAACAACTACGCCTTCGTCCAATCGCGCGCTGCGTTTCGACGGTCAAAGCGGTTATGTTTCAACCGAAGGGCGATCATTCACCGCGCGAACAAAAACCTGGACGATGGAAGTCTGGATCAAGCTTTCAACGCATGTTCACAATTACCAGACGGCGCTCGGCAATGGCAGCGGCAACGACATCAGGCTTTTCGGCGGCACGCAGGCCAAAGTGCTGCTTTCCATTTACAACGGCGCGTTCGCCAATTTCTTCGGCTCCCGCGTGGTAAACGACGGCGTCTGGCATCACGTCGCGGCAGTGCGCAACCAGGACCGGATTTATCTTTACATTGACGGGCAACCGGACACGGACAGCGCAACCGGTCTGCCTTACAAACAACTCGTCAACAATTCAGACAGCAATTTCGGACTGCGAGCTATTGGCAATCGAGGAACGCCGAGCGAATGGTACGGCGGCGACATTGACGACGTGCGACTTTATCAACGCGCGCTTTCGCAATCCGAAATTCTGGCGCATTACAACAACGGCGCAGGGATTGGCAGCGCCGCCGACAACGGCCTGGCAATGGGGTTTGATTTCAACGAAGAATCGGGCGGAGCGCGCGATTTTTCAGGCTCACAGTTCGTCGCCCCGCTCTTTGGCGGAGTCACCCGAATCGGACGCGAAACGACAGGAGCGCCAGCAGACACCACGCCGCCCGTCGTCACACTGACTTCGCCTTCGCAAAACAACTTCCCAGCCGGAACGTCGCAAATCACAATCGGCGTCAACACCAACGAAGCGGCGAACTGCCGTTACTCCGCAGACACCAATCTGCCTTTTGCGCAAATGTCGTCGTTTACGCAAACCGGCGCGCAAACGCACGCCGTCGCCATCGCCACGCAAAACGGGCAAAGTTACAGCTTCGCGCTGCGTTGCGCCGACAACGCCAACAATGTTTCCGCAGCGCAAATGGTCAATTTCAGCATACTGTCAGCCCCGCCCGCCGATACCACGCCGCCGGTCGTAACGATAATTTCGCCGTCGCAAAGCGTTTTTCCGGCAAACACGACTCAGGTCCAGATTGGCGCGACGACGAATGAACAAGCCGTCTGTCGTTTCGCCGACAACGCCAATCTGCCGTTCGCTCAAATGACCCTGTTCGCTCAAACAGGAACCACAACGCACGCCGCCAACATCGCAACGCAAGCCGGACAGTCTTACCAGTTTTTCGTGCGATGCGCTGACGCGGCGGGCAATGTGTCGAATGCGCAAAGCGTGGTTTTCAGCGTGCAATCTACGGGCGGAACCGTTAATCGCGCGCTGCAACTTGACGGGACGACAGGATATGTGGAGATGGCCGATTATCCGTCTTTCTTCCTGACACAATGGACGATTTCCGTCTGGGTGAAATCCACTTCGCAACGAATTGATTTCATGACGCTGTTTGGCAATGGTTCCGGCAACGATCTGAGAATGGCCGGAGGCGTCATGGCTCTTTCCATATACAACGGCGCGTTCAGCAACTTCATAGGCACGCGACGGATCAATGACGGCCAATGGCATCACGTGGTGGCGATGCGAGACGGCGACCGATTGCGCGTTTACATTGACGGACAGGTGGAATACGACCGCAGCGATTCATCGCAACAAGGTTATTTTTCAATCAACAATCCGGCTGCGCCCAACCGGTTCAATCTGCTCGCCATCGGCAATCGCGGAACGCCGAGCGAGTTTTATCAGGGTTTGCTGGACGAGGCGCGAATGTATGCGCGCGCGCTCACGCACGCGGAAGCGCTGGCGCTTTACAACAACGGACTGGGAACGGCAAATCCGTCGTTGCCGGGATTGCTGGCCGAATACAACTTTGACGAAGATGACGGTCCCGTTCAGGACACATCAGGCAATGGACGCGCGGGCATTCTCAAAGGTGGAATCGTTCGCGTCGTTCGCTGAAATCATGCAATCAACAATTTCAACATCGAAGGTCAAAGAGCGCGCGGCAATGGCCGATTCCGATAAACCCCAAATCGTCGCGCTCTCGTCTTCACTGCTGACAGACAGGATTCTGCTTTACACAAACTTTCTGCCCGTTGTGAACAGCGCGGCGGAAATCAGTTTATGGACGATGTCGGCCCGACAATCCGAGGTTCCAGCCAATCTGGCAGCGACCATGGGCGGCGAGGTCGAACCGATGCCGGACATCAAACCGTTCAAGGAATTCCCATACAATTATCTGCGACGATTGAACGACCTGACCTGGGATTTCCGGCTGCATTCGCCGAGCAGGATGAGCAAGATCAAACATCAGCGCGGATATAAAAATCTGCGTATGCGCGCGCTCAAATTGCCTGCTCGTTTGCTGGCCTCGTTTGGCGTCGAAAACCTGCTGGAAGATTGGCTGGAACGGAAACTGTTGGGTTATCCGCGCAGCCCCGAAGCCGAACGACGATTGCGAGCGTTGCAACCGGATGTGTTGCTGACCACCGGCACTTTCCGTTACGAAGAACCGGCTGTTTACGCCGAAGCCCGCAAACAGGGCATCCCCTCGCTCGCCTTCATCACCTCCTGGGACAACATCTCGACCAAAAATCGCATGGTGTTCAAATACGACGGTTATCTGGTCTGGTCGGAACGAATGAAACAGGAGCTTCACGAATTTTTCCCGTACACCAAAACCGCTCCGATTTACGTGGTCGGAGCGCCTCAATTCGACGTGTTCTTTCAGCCGCGTTTTCACCAATCGCGCGAAGCTTTTTGCGCCGAACAGGGATTGCGTCCCGATCTGCCGATCATTTTGTACGCGCTCGGTTCGCCCAATTTCCTGCAGGAACATCATGGCGCGCTGCATCTGGCCGAACGATTGACGCGCGGCGAACTTGGCGATGCGCAAATGCTGGTGCGCCCTCATCCGTTGCATGACAACGGACGCGAAGCGCAGATGCTGAGCAATTTCGGCGACCGCGTCGTCGTTCAACGCACAGGAAAAACCGGCACGGCTGTTCCCGCGCGTTCACAGGACGAAAATCAAATCGGCGAATGGATCAACACGTTTCGTCACGCTGATGTCGTGGTCAATCTGTCGTCCACTGTGGCGATTGACGCGGCGATTTTCGATAAACCGGTGGTCAATCTGGATTACGATCCGCAGCCCGACCAGCCCAATCAAGAACTGATCAAAGATATCAATCATCGTTGGACGCATTTCAAACCAATTGCCGAATCCGGCGGAATCTGGATGACGAACAATCCGGCTGAAACCCTAGAAGCCGTTCAAACCTACCTCAAACACCCTGAACTTCATGGTGAGCGTCGTCGCTGGATGGCCGAATATGTGTGCGGTTACCTGGATGGGCGCTGCGGCGAGCGTATGGCCGAAAGCCTGCTGGATTTCACCAGACAATTCGCCGGGAAGGAACGCGGACAATGGCGATAATGAAGCGAATGAGCGAAGAACTGGCCGCCACAACCACACTCAATTCCGTCCGCGTCGCGCAACAAGACCAGGAATGCGCGCGCCCAGGCATTCTGGCCATACTGCCGCGCGGCGAAACCATCCGCAATTTCGTTGACAGCGGCGCGCTGGACGTGGCGGCGCGAAATGCCGAAGTTTCGCTGCTGACAGTCATTCCAGACGACGAATACAGACAAATGGCCGAAGAGCATTTCGACCGCGTCATCGAACTTCAGGCTTACACTGAATCTTACGTCGCGCGATTTCTGCGCGATCAACTCGATCTGGCTCACGGGCGCTGGCTGTGGTCTGAAGCCGCCAAAGAACGCTGGCGATTGCGCGATCACGAAGCCAACACGCCGCTCAAAAAAATCAAGCGACTGGCCAAAAAATTGAGTTGCCTGCCTTTCGCCAATCCGGCGGGGCTGGCGTTGTTGGAACGGGCGGAAAGTTTCGCCAGCGCTCGGCTGCGCCGGAGCGACGTTCATTTGAATCTGTTCCGAGAATTGAATCCAGCGCTGGTTTTCAACGCTTCGCACATTCACAGTCGCATCGCCATTCCAGCGGTTCACGCCGCAAAATCGCTGGGTATAACGACGGCGACATTTCTGTTTTCGTGGGACAACCTGACTTCGCAGGGGCGGATCGTTCCTCTTTACGATTATTACCTGGCGTGGAACGAAGAAATCCGCCGACAACTTTTGGGCATCTATCCCGCCATTCGCCCCGATCAGGTTTTCGTCACCGGCACGCCGCAATTCGATTTTCACTTCCAGCCGCAATTTCACTGGTCGCGCGAAAAATTCTGCGCCCGCGTCGGCGCCGATCCGGCGCGTCCAATCGTGCTCTACACCACAGGCATGGACAATCACATGCCCGGCGAACCGCTCATCATCGAAGGCATCAACAACCTGCTGAAAGAGATGACTGAATTCGGTCGCCCGCAATTGATGGTGCGCGTTTATCCCAAGGACCGCAATCCGCAACGCTTTGACGAAATCAAACGCCGCAACCCGGACATACTTTTTCCTCACGTTCCCTGGACGATCAATCATCAAATGCCGAAACCGGAAGACGCTTATCTGCTGACCAACAGCCTGCGCCATGCGGCTGCGGGGATCAACGTAGCTTCGACCATTTCGCTGGAACTGTGCATGTTCGACAAGCCCGTCATCAACGTCGCTTACAATCCGCCGATTGACATCAGCCCCAAAGATTACCGGCTTTATTATCAATTCGATCATTATCGTCCGGTCGTCGAAAGCGGCGCGGTGCAACTGGCGCGCTCCGAAACCGAGATGAAGCAATTGCTGGTTGAAGCTCTGACCGAACCGCAAAAACACAGCGCCAACCGTAAAAACTTCATTCAACGCATGTTCGGCGAAACGCTTGACGGGCAATCCGGCGCGCGAGTCGCCGATGTGTTGTTACGACTGGCCAGAAATCATCATCAATGAGCGCGTACGAAATTTTATACGTCGTCAATTCCAGCCTGGCTTCGCCGACCGGCGGTGGCCGCACGCGAGTCGTGGCCGCGGCGCGCCAAACGACCAAACCGGCAGGCACAGAGCGGTTGAAAGTTCGCATTTTGTGTTTTTGCCCGCCGCAACAATTTCTGAATCTACGGCGGCTGGCCAGTGGCAAGGCGATGCTCGAACGCGAATCGGGCTGCCCGGTGCATTATTTACCCAGCTTGCCGCTGACGCGCATTGGCTGGTTGAGAAAATTGAACAACTGGCATGGCGCGTTGGTGGTGGCGTTGTTGTGTTGGTTTCGCGGCATCAAAATCGTTCACGGGCATGGGTTGCGGCCAACGATCTTCGCTTTGCTGGCGCGATGGTTCAAACGCGATCTGCGCGTAGTGGCCGATGTGCATGGAGCGACGACCGCCGAATACCTTTACGAACGCGAGGTCGTTGGTTACGACGATTTCGCCAGAGACCTGGAATCTCAGGAACGACGCATGATGCGCGAAGCTTCATGGCTGATCTTCGTTTCCGATGCCATGCGCCGTTTTTACGAAACGCATTTCGGGATGAACTTTTCACGATTTTCGATCATTCCCTGCGCCACCGAATCCGATTTCGCGCCGGACGTTTCACGACGCCAACAATTGCGAATCGAAAACGGGTTGAACGACCGTCTGGTGGTTTGTTACGTGGGCGCGTGTGAAAGTTACCAACTGCCCGACGAAATGTGCAGACTGTTTCAATCGTTGCGAGCGAAATTTCCGCAGGCGTTTTTTCTGATCTTTTCCCATCACCGCGAAGCCTTTCTGAAACATCTGGGAGCGACCGGTATAGAACCGGAGCATTCGCGCGTGCTGAGCGTCAAACACCATGAAATCTTCGACCTTCTGCAAATGGCCGACCTGGGTTTGCTGTTGCGGGACGAATCCATAGTCAACCGCGTCGCTTCGCCGACGAAATTCGCCGAATACTGTTTATGCGGCGTGCCCGTGCTGGCGGCGAACGGCATAGGCGATGTCAGCGAACTGATTGAGCGCCACAAACTCGGATTGATCGTCAATCCCAAAGCGCATCGCCTGGACGAAGCAGCGCTGGAATTCATCAGCGAAACGCAAAACAGGCGGCACGAATTCGCATCCAGGCTGACCAATTTCGCGCGCAATCATTTTTCGTGGGACGCTTACGGCGCGGAACTGAGGCGACTGTACATCCAGACAGCTTCGGATGGCGCGTCGAAGCCGGTCAATACGTCGCTGATCGCTGAAAAAACCGATTGCCAGTGAACAAAAACCGACTTGGCACAATGAATCTGGTCGTTTTCTCTCACAAGCTGTGCTGGCCTTCCGCAAGCTCGGAATGCGGTTACGCCAGCGACGGCGGATTTCCGATGCAGATGCGCGCCTTGTCTGAATTGTTTGATCGAACCACGCTGGTTGTGCCGGTCGCCGAATCCGGCCCGACCGCTGGAGAAATTCCGTTGACTGGAAACAATCTGAAAGTCGTTCCGCTCAGCAATCCCGCAGGCAAAGACTGGCAACGCAAACTGCGAATGTTGCCCTGGCTGATAACCAATGGCGCAACCATCTGGCGACAGACGCTGCGAGCCGACGCCGTGCATGCGCCAATTCCGGGCGATGTCGGCACTTTCGGAATGCTGGGCGCTTATCTGATGGGCAAACCGCTGTTCGTTCGTTATTGCGGCAACTGGTTCGCGTCGCACACCGCTGCTGAAAGATTCTGGAAATGGTTTATGCAGCGCGTCGCCGGAGGACGCAACGTCATGCTGGCGACGGGCGGCGACAGCGACGACCCTTCGGCGCAAAATCCGGCGGTGCAATGGATTTTTTCAACCAGCCTGACCCAACAGGAAATCGAATCCATAGGCCAGCCGCGCCATTTGGATTCGAGCAAGAACTTTCGTTTGATAATCATCGCCCGCCAGGAACGCGGAAAAGGAACGGACATAGTCATCGAATCATTGAAAAAGTTGCTGGCCGATTTTCCTTCGTTGCGATTGGATGTGGTCGGAGACGGCGACGCTTTGGCGGAATTCAAACGACGAGCGGTGGATTTGCTAATCGCAGACCAAGTGATTTTTCACGGCAAGGTAAATCACGAATCGGTTTTGCGGTTGCTGCGTCAAGCCGACCTGTTTTGTTATCCGACCGATTCCGAGGGCTTTCCCAAAGTCGTGGTGGAAGCGCTGGCCAGCGGTTTGCCCGTCATCACCACCAAGGTTTCGATTTTGCCGCAACTGATCGGACAAGGCGGCGGAATACTGTTGGAAAAAACGAACGCCGAATGTCTGGCTGATGCGGTGCGACGCTGTTTGAAAGACAAAACGCTCTACCGCCAGATGTCTGAAAACGCTGTGGCGATTGCGCGCAATTATTCGCTGGAAAATTGGCGCAATGAAATCGGGCGGCATTTGCAATCGGCCTGGGAGAATTGAATGTTTGAATTGTCGCAATTGCGCGTTTGTTTTCTGGCGGGCACCCTCGGTCAGGGCGGCGCAGAACGACAATTGTTTTACCTGCTGAAAACGCTTCGCTCAGCGGGCGTCGCTGTCAGGTTGTTGTCGTTGACGCGCGGCGAATTCTGGGAATCGCCGATTGCCGAACTTGGAGTGGAAGTGCGCTGGGTAGGGCAAAACAGTTCTCGTCTGGCGCGATTGGCAACCATCATCCGCGAAGCCAAAGCGTTTGGCCCGGACATTTTGCAAAGCCAGCATTTTTACACCAACCTCTATGCAACGGCGGCGGCGCGTTTGCTGGGAATTCGTGAAATCGGCGCGCTGCGCTGCGACGGGCTGAGCGAAGTCGCCGAACACGGACGCGCGCTCGGTTCGCTGAGTTTGCGCTGGCCGCGTTTGATCGCTGCCAATTCGCGCGCGGCAATTGAATACGCCGTTCAGGCAGGCCGACCGGCTTCAAGCCTGTTTTTTCTGCCGAACGTGATTGATGAATCTCAATTCGATAATTACGAGCGATTTGCTCAGCCCCGCAATGGCGTGTTGCGATTGCTGACTGCCGGGCGATTGGAGCAGCAAAAAAGAGTGGATCGCCTGATTCGACTGCTGGCGGATTTGCGACAGCAATGTTCGATTCCGTTTCGAGCGATCATCGCCGGCGACGGCCCATTGCGCGCTCAACTGGAACAGCAAACCGCAGAAGCAAATCTCTCTGAAGTCGTGGAGTTTCGCGGACTGGTGAAGGATATGAAAACCTTGTATGGCGAAGCGGACATCTTCGTCCTGACTTCTGATTGGGAAGGAACTCCGAACGTCGTCTTGGAAGCGATGGCTTCAGGCTTGCCAGCGCTGGCGACCAAAGTCGGCGGCTTGCCGGAAATTATCGAACACAACGTTACCGGTTTGCTGGCGGTTCCGACGGCGGAATCGGAACTGGCTGCTTTATTGCGACGGTTGGCGGAACAGCCACAATTGCGAACGCAATTGGGAAAGGCTGCGCGTTCTCATATCGAACAACAACACGCGTTGGGCGGATTGCCCGGCGTTCTGGCGGATTTGTACCGTCTGGCATTGGCTTAAAACACCCTGCACTTATGGCAATACCCTACTTTCAACAACCATCCTCGGTTTTGCGTCCAACCGGTGCGCTGTCAAACAGAACGACGGTTGAAATTTTCGCCTGGATTTTCGGCCACGTTTTGCTGGCGTTGTTGATGACGATTGAACCGGTCAAACCGTTGCTGGGAACGGCGCACGCATTGATTGTGCTGGGCATAGGGTTGTTTTACGCGGTCAGTCACCGGATAGAGCGTGTGGTTTACGTCGCCGCATACATTGTCAGTTCCGAAGCGCTCTGGCGTCTGGCCAAATCCTATACGTTCTGGGAGTACGGAAAATATGCGCTTTCGGCGGTGTTTCTGATCGCCATCATTCGTCACGGAATGTTTCGCAGTTCGGGGTTGCCGCTGATCTATTTCGCGTTGCTGCTGCCTTCCATTGTTCTGCCGCTGGCCAACATCCCCACCAGTTCGATACGAATGTATCTGAGTTTCAATCTATCGGGTCCGTTTGCGCTGATGGCCAGCGTCTGGTTTCTTTCGCAAATCCGGCTGACTATGGAGCAGGTCTACCGAACCTTTTTGTCGTTTATCGCGCCGGCAGTTTCGATTGCGACTCTGGCGGCCTACAGTACACTGACCACCAGCGCAATCCAGTTCGGACGCGAATCGAATGTGGTAACCAGCGGCGGATACGGGCCGAACCAGGTTTCGGCTGTGCTCGGATTGAGCATTCTGTCCGCCCTGCTATATCTGCTTCTGGAAAAACGCAGCCGGAGCGTCAAGGCGCTGATTTTTCTGGTCATCGTCGGCCTGTCCATGCAAAGCGCTCTGACTTTTTCCCGCACAGGACTTTATTCAGCCGCGTTGTCATTGTTGCTGGCGCTCTTTTATCTGGCTCGTGACACTCAGGCGCGGGTCAAACTCGTGGGATTTGGATTAGCCATGTTTCTGCTGGCCAATTACCTGATTTTCCCCGTTTTGGATGAATTCACGGGGGGCGCGCTGGCCAACAGATTTCAGAACACCAGTCTGACCGGACGCGAAACAATCCTGCAATCCGATTTGGAGATTTGGTCGCAAAACCCTGTTTTCGGAGTCGGCCCGGGCATGAGCACGTTCAGTCGCGGCGACACTTATCGTAAAAGCGCATCGCACACGGAATTTTCGCGGCTGCTGGCGGAGCATGGAATTTTCGGACTGCTGGCTCTGGTAACTTTGCTGATTATGGCCTGGCAACACCTGCGGCGCGCGCGCGCGGTTCGAGAGAAAGCGCTTTTGCTGGCCTGGCTCAGTTGGAGCATGTTGTTTATGTTTTCGACCGCCATGCGACTGGCTGCTCCGGCTTTCGTCTTCGCCCTGACCGCCATCACATTGTTGCCGGAATCTTCTTCGGAAACAGAGAACCAGCCCGATTCCGCCGCCAATTGGCCGAGCGCCTCAAACCAATTGCCGATAGAAGATCGTTATTGGCCTGCACGATGATTCGCTCGCCAGTAAATTTACACTCAATACAGACATGGCCGGTTTGACCGAAACGATTTACCTGAACAGTCCAGTCGCGGTGCAGCAGATGATCGTCGGCGTATACGGATGGTGGTGGTATCGCCGCCGCTTCAGCCACACGTTTCATAGTCTGGTGGCGGAATTCAAAGCGCGCGAACGCTGGACGGCTGAACAGTTCGCCGATTACCAAACCGAACTGTTGGGGAAATTGCTGGCAGCGGCGTGGCGCGCGCCTCATTATCGCCGAGTGTTTGAACAAACCGGATTGACGCCGGAAACGCCGCCGCGAACAGCGCTTTCGCAATTGCCGCTGCTCAGCAAACAAACCTTGCGAACCGAGGCGCGCGAACTGCTGACCGAATCGCCAGTGCCGCGCGGAGTCATCATTCAAAAATCCAGCGGCACGACCGGCACCCCGACCGAAATTTATTACACGCCGGAAATGCATGCCTTTGAACTGGCCGTGCCCGAAGCGCGCAATTTGAACTGGGCCGGCGTCAATTACCGCGACCGCCGTGTCATGTTCGGCGCGCGCAAAGTATGCCGATTCGATCAACCGCGCCCTCCTTTCTGGCGATTCAGCCCGGCTGAAGACTTGGCTTACGCTTCGATCTATCATTTGTCGCCGCAAAACCTGCCGTGTTATTTGTCGTTTCTGCGCGAATTCCGACCGGCTGTCGTCATGGGTTATCCGAATGCGCTGAACATTCTGGCGCAATACGCCTTGGCAACGGGCGATTTGCCCGCGCCCGCCAAAGCGATTTTCACCACCTCCGAAACCGTCACCGAACAACTCCGCGCCAATCTGGAAGCCGCCTGGCAATGTCGTATTTTCGACCGTTATGGCGCAGTCGAATGCTGTTTCTTCGCGTCGCAATGCGAACACGGGCGTTATCACGTCAGCCCCGAAGTCGGCTTGATTGAAATTCTGGACGATGCCGGGCTTCCCTGCCCGCCCGGCGTCATAGGCGAAGTCATTGTCACAGGATTGCAAAACACCCTGCAGCCGCTGATTCGTTACCGCACGGGCGATGCTGCGCGTTGGGCTGTGGATCAATCCTGTCCGTGCGGTCGCCAAATGCCGATTCTGGAATCCATCGAAGGCCGCATCGAAGATTTGTGTTACACGCCGGATGGACGACAGGTGCTGCGATTCGACACTGTGTTCAAAGGCGTCAGCAGCATTCGCGAAGCCCAGGTCGTGCAGGAAAGTTTGAACCGGTTCGTCATCAAACTGGTTCCGGCAGAAGGATTCAACGAAGAAGACCGCGCGCGGTTGCAAGAAAACATGAAGCTGCACGTTGGCGACGTGCAAACCGATGTCGAACTGGTCGAAGCTATTCCGCGCCGTTCGTCAGGGAAATTCCAGGCGGTCGTCTGCAAACTTTCGCGCGAGGAAATTGAACAACTGAAATGTGTGGCATAGCCGGGCGATTTCATCCTCAACATTTGCCGCCTGATCCGCAGTGGCTGACGGAAGCCAATCGGCGGTTGGCGCATCGCGGGCCGGACGGCGAAGGAGTGTTCAGCGATGAACGTTGCGAACTGGCACATCGCCGCCTGGCGCTGCTCGATCTGTCGCCGACCGGCCATCAACCGATGAGCAACGCCGATGGCAGCATTTGGATCACGTACAACGGCGAGGTGTACAACCATCCCGAATTGCGCCGCGAACTGGAATCGCGCGGTTACAGGTTTCGCGGCACATCCGACACCGAAGCGCTGGTTTACCTTTACGAAGAATTCGGCGCGCAGATGGTCGAACGGCTGCGCGGGATGTTCGCCTTTGCCGTTTACGATCAACGGCGGCGGAGCCTGTTGCTGGCGCGTGACCGTTTCGGTATCAAACCGCTGTATTACGCGGCACTCGGCGATCAATTCGTTTTCGCCAGCGAGATCAAAGCGATTCTGGCGCTCGACGGATTTGCGCCGACGATGGATCGGCAAGCCTGTTTTGATTTTCTGGGTTTGAGTTACGTGCCCGAACCGATGACGGCGTTTACTGAAATCCGCGCCTTGCCGCCCGGCCACACGTTGACGGTGGAAAATGGCCAACCGCAATTGCGCGAATACTACAGGCTGGAAGCGCACATCAACGATACAGCGCAATTGCCCGAAGTCGCGCGCCAAACGTCCGATGCACTGTTGCACGCAGTCGCGGCGCAATCGGTTGCGGACGTTCCGGTGGCGGCGTTGCTGAGCGGAGGCATTGATTCTTCGCTGGTCGTCGCGGCGTATTGCCAAACGGCGGCAGAACCGCCGACCACGTTCAACGTCAGCTTCCCAGACCGCGATTACGACGAAACGTCCGTGGCGCTGGCGGTTTCTGAACGTTACGGCACGCGGCACCGGACAATCACTTCCGCCGACTGGGAAGTCACGCCGGAACTCGTGCAACGTTTGCTGCTGCATTTCGATCAGCCGTTCGCCGATTCCAGCCTGATTCCGACCTTTCGCGTTTCGCAGGCGATTCGATCCAACGGCATCATTTGCGCGTTGTCGGGCGATGGCGGCGACGAAGCCTTTGGCGGTTACGAAAGTTTTTGTCGCGCCAATCGCTTTACGCGGCTGATGCAATTGCCCGTCTGGCTGCAAAACCTGTTGATTCGCGGAGCCGATTCGCTGCGCGAACACACGCAGGATTTCGGTCGTCAAATCGCCAAAGCCATCCGGCTGGCGCAAATCGGTGAACGCGACGGCGCGGTGATGCTGGCCGGAATGTCTAATTACCTGAGCGAAGAGCAAAAGACCGAACTGGCCCTGCCCGACGCCTTCGCCGCGCTGCAACCCGCTGCGCGTCATTTCGATGGTTTTCAACCAGCCAACATCAAAAGCTTGGAAGATTTGTCGCGTCGTCTGACCGAAACGCATTTCACCGTCAACCTGACTTCTGACATGCTGCGCAAAGTGGACATGATGAGCATGCTGGCCAGTATCGAAGTCCGCGTGCCGATGCTGGATGAAGAAGTGGTTGCGGCGGGCCTGGCGTTGCCGCATCGGCTGAAAACCGACGGGTACACTGGCAAGCTGGTTTTGCGCGACATCGCGCGCGATTGGCTGCCGGACGAGGTCGCCAACCATCGCAAGATGGGATTTCGCATTCCGCTCGACCGCATGGTCACGCCGCAGTTTCACGAATTGCTGGCCGATCTGTTGCTGGCTTCGTCAACGCGCGTCGCCGCATTTCTCGATCAAACAGTGATCGAAAACTGGCTGCGACAATTTCGCCAAGCGCAAACCGCAACTCACGGCGGCCACATCAGCCGCGAAGGGTTGTATCAACGAATCATCATTCTGCTCGCGCTGGAATTATGGATGCGCGAGCATCATCTGAACTGGTAAACCAAGATTATGCTCAACAGAACTCCGCGACTCTGTTTTGTCGGGCCACTGGTCGGACGGCATCCTGGGTATGTCACCACCCAGGGGGAAATTCTTTCGGATCGGTTTTCTGAATCCGGTTACACGACGTTTGAAGCGTCATCGCATCCGAATCGTTACGTTCGTCTGGCTGACATCGTGGCAACGATCATCAAACATCGCAAAGAAATTGACGTGCTGGTGCTCAACACATACAGCGGGCCGAGTTTCGTCGTCGAAGACCTGGCCAGCCGGCTGGGGCGATTGTTCGGCCATCGCATAGTGATGGTGCTGCGCGGCGGGGCCATGCCCGATTTTATGGCGCGCTTTCCTCGCTGGACGAAACAGGTGCTCAGTCGTGCGGATGCGCTGATCGCTCCGTCGGAATATCTGGCCAAAGCCATTGCCCCTTACGGCTTTCAGGCGCGCGTCATTCCCAACGTGATTGACATCTCGAAATATCCCTATCGTCGGCGAGAACGCTTGCAACCCAAATTGTTCTGGATGCGCGCCTTTCACGAAGTCTGGAATCCGCTGATGGCGATTCGCGTGCTGGCGCGATTGCGCGAACATCGTCCAGACGCCATGCTGACCATCGCCGGACAGGACAAGGGATTGGAAGCCGAAAGCAAACAATTGGCGAAAGAACTCGGCGTTGACGACGCCGTGCGGTTTCCCGGTTTTTTGAACATGGAAGCGAAAGCGCGCGAAGGCGACGCGGCGGACATCTTCATCAGCACCAATCGCATTGACAACATGCCGGTTTCCGTCGTCGAAGCCTGCGCCATGGGATTGCCTGTCATTTCCACCGAAGTCGGCGGAATGGCGGATTTGCTGACCAATGGTGAAACCGGATTGCTGGTTCCCGACAACGACGACGAACAAATGGTCGAAGCCATTCTGGCTTTACTGGACGATCCAATGCTGGCCGCAAAGCTCTCCGAACAAGGGCGCGCGCTGGCGGAACGCTCCTCATGGCCTCGTGTAAAACAACAACTGGATCAGGTATTCAATGAAATTCTCTGACCGAATATCAAGGAGCGATTTGAATGTGCGGCTTGTGTGGAATCGCCTTCAACAACCCCAGCCATTTGCCGAACGAATGGCAACTGACCGCCATGCGGGACAGTCTGGCCCACCGTGGACCGGACGATGCTGGCAATTATCTTAGACCCGGCATTGCGCTCGGTTCGCGCCGATTGGCGATTCTGGATTTGTCCCCGCGAGGTCACATGCCCATGACCAGCGAAGACGGACGTTACCGTATCGTTTACAACGGCGAAGTCTACAACTACCGCGAACTGCGTCCGGCGCTCGAAGCTCGCGGCTTTCAATTTCAGTCGAACACAGACACCGAAGTTCTGCTCAACCTTTATCGCGCGGAAGGCGCGGCAATGCTGGACAAATTGAACGGCATGTTCGCCTTTGCCATCTGGGATGAAGAAGAAAGGAGTTTGTTCATTGCGCGCGACCGGCTGGGCGTCAAACCGCTGTATTACGCCGAACGGCCCGACGGTTTGTATTTCGCGTCTGAAGAAAAAGCGTTGTTTGTCGCCGGAGTCCCGGCCGAATTTGACGAAACCTGTTGGGAAGAACTGCTCTGCTTTCGTTACGTCGCAGGCGAACGAACGCCGTTCGTCGGCGTCAAACGGTTGCTGCCCGGCCATTGCCTGACGTGGAAAGCGGGAGAACTTCGCATTCGACGTTGGTGGAATCTGGCGGAACGCACGCTGGAAAAAAGCGAATCCCTGCCGAAAGACGCAGTGGAATGGTTTCGCGCAACGTTTGACAGCGCCGTCAATCTGCGCCGCATCAGCGATGTTCCGGTTGGCGTGCTGCTCAGCGGCGGACTGGATTCAAGCAGCATCGCCGCTTCGCTGGCCTTGCAGGCGGGCGAAGGCATTGCGACGTTCACAGTTCGGTTCGATGAAACCGGATACGACGAAGGCCCGCTGGCGCAACAAATCGCCGAGCAATACCGCCTGGATTATCACGAACTTTATGTCAAAGACGACGATCTGCTGGCGCGCATTGAACAAACCTCGTGGTTCAACGACGAACCACTGGCTCACGGCAACGACCTTCATCTGCTGGCTGTTTCGGAATTCGCCAAACCCCGTGTCACCGTTTTGCTTTCGGGCGAAGGCGCAGACGAAACGCTGGGCGGATACGTCCGCTACCAACCGCTGCAACATCCCAAACTGTTGAACGCTGCCCGGCCCGTGTTGCCGGGCGTGTCATCGGCGTTCAATCTGGGGGGACGGTTTAACAAGCTGGCGCGCTTTTTGAAACTGGGCGCGACAGACCGCATGGTGCTTTTCAATTCCTGCGATCTGCTGCCGCATGAACTGGACGTGCTGATGGAACCGGCGCGGCAATCTTTTGAATACCGCGAACGCATACTGACCGAAGCTCAACACCTTTACCCCGGCGATTACGTCCGGCAGGCGATGTACAGCGACCAGCACACTTTTCTGTGCTCCGTGCTCGACCGCAACGACCGCACGACCATGGGAGCGTCCATCGAATGCCGCGTGCCGTTTCTGGATTATCGCCTGGTCGAAGGATTGGCAGCCTTGCCCAGCGAAAAGCTGTTGTCGAAACAGGAAAGCAAGCATCTGCTGCGAAAAGCGATTGCCAGCCGATTGCCAGTCGAAATTCGCGCGCATCGAAAATGGGGCTTCGGCGTTCCCTGGAAAAACTACTTCCGCCAAAATCCTGAATTTCGGCAATTCATTTTGCGACTCCCTGAACACGAGGCCTTGCTGGATTCGCCTTTTATCGTCACCAAACTACGTTTGGCGATTGCGGAATTTCTAAACGGCGACGATCGCCGCGAACCGCTGATTCGGCAACTGGCGATGGTGGCATTGTGGAAACAGAGTTACTTCGCTCGCTTGCGCCACTCTCAATTCGCCGCAAAATGCGTTGAACCATCGGTTGCAGCGCGTTGAATCTGTCAGGAACGTCATAATGAAAAAGACTTCGGAAGTGGAAATTCGTTCACTGACACCGGCAGAGTTGGGATCAGTAGCGCAGGTGCATCTGGCGGCATTTCCTGACAGCGCCCTGACGGCATTGGGCGTTGAATCTGTTCGCCGATATTACGAATGGCTGCTTTCCGGTCCGCACGAATCGCTGACCATCGGCGCGTGGTGTGAAGGCGAATTCGCCGGATTCTGTTTCGCAGGCGTTTTTCGCGGAGCCATGTCGGGCTTTTTAAGCCGCAACCGACATTACCTGGCCTGGCGTGTGCTGACTCATCCCTGGCTGATGTTCAACCCGCTGTTTCGAGACCGATTGATCAACGGATTGAACATTTATCGTCGTTTTCGTTCGCAACCGCCGTCTTCCCAAAGTTCGGCCCAAAGTTCGGCTCACGCTTCGCAACGTCGCTTCGGAATTCTGGCCATCGCCGTCAATCCTCAAATTCAAGGCTTCGGCGTCGGCAAGAAATTGATGCTGTTTTCTGAAAACACCGCGCGCGAACGCGGATTCAATCTGATGCAGTTGAGCGTCAATCCGCAAAATTCACAGGCAATCGGTTTTTATGAATCTCTGGGCTGGCGCAAATCCGAACGAGAAGAAATCTGGAAAGGCGAAATGCTCAAGACACTTCAGTGATTGCAATGATTGACACAACAGCAAAACCAGAAATTGATTGGCCGTTCGTCTCGGTGGTCATGCCCGTGCGCAACGAAGCCGCGCACATCGCCGATTGTCTGGCGGATGCGCTGGGCCAGGATTACCCGGCGGATCGGTTCGAGGTGCTGGTGGCGGACGGCTGTTCGACCGATGCGACTCCGCAAATCATTGCCGAGCTACAGACGCAACATCCCAATTTGCGATTGATCCCGAATCCGCAGCGCATCACGCCGACCGGATTGAACGCCGCCATTCGCGCTGCGCAGGGCGAAATCATCGCGCGAATGGACGCGCACACCGAATACGCGCCCGATTATCTGCGCCAATGCGTGATGGTGTTGAAAGAAACCGGCGCGCAAAACGCCGGCGGCGCGGCGCGCACCAAAGCCAACGGCTACCTGCAACAAGCGATCAGCCTGGCTTATCACTCGCCGTTTTCCGCCGGAGGCGCGCGTTTTCACAACGTCGAATACGAAGGCGAAGTGGACACCGTGACTTATGGATGCTGGCGCAAACAGACGCTGCTCGATCTGGGGTTGTTCGATGAAGAACTGGTTCGAAACCAGGACGATGAACTGAATCTGCGGTTGACGCGACAAGGGGGCAAAATCTGGCAATCCGCGCGGATTCGTTCCTGGTATCACCCGCGCGCATCGTTGACGGCGTTGCTGCGGCAGTATTCGCAATACGGATATTGGAAAGTGCGCGTCATCCAAAAACACAAACTTCCGGCTTCGTGGCGACATCTGGTTCCCGGCGCGTGGCTGGGCAGTTTGATTTTGCTGGCGCTGCTGGCTCCTGTTCATCACTGGATTTTCGCGCTGCTGTTGATTCATCTGTTCATTTATCTGCTGGCCAATCTGATGGCAACCGTGCTGACCTGTCTTCGCGCCAACGACTTTCGCTTTCTGCCCATTCTGCCCATCGTTTTTGCCTGCTATCACGTAGGGTATGGGTTCGGCTTTTTGCGAGGGTTGATTGATTTCATTCTCTTGCGCCGAGGCGCGCGCGAAAGCTTCAGCGCGCTGACACGAGGACAAAACCCGTAGCCTTACTCTTTCAGCCACTTGCTGCCGGAAAAAAGCATTGACCGTTTTTTCACCGATGGGCTACACTCCGGCTTCCAGTGAATCTATTCACGCTGATTTCACTGATGCCCCGTCTTCATTGATGCTATTGCCTCGCAGCATCGGTTTCCCCTTTAATTTTGATTCTTGCAGGATCGCGCGCCATTCTCTCGTTGGCTTCACCAAACAGTTGGTTCCGGTCAGACGTTTTGTCATGGCTGCTCTGACCAGATTGACGCATCCGGGCTTGCAATCATCAATCGCTTAACAATCAATCCCCAAATGCGTCCGCGACGCTGTACCACGGACTTATGCAACAGAAATTTTCTTTTTTTCGACAACTGGTTTCTCTCTACACTCTCAAGCGTCGGGTCATAATCCAATTGCCGCTGGCTGTCATCAGCGGTTGGCGCGTTTCGGCATTGACGCTCGGTCTTGCTCTGACAATCAGCGCGATGTTTGCACTGCGCCCGACGACGGCGCAAATCAACAACAACAATATCAGCTTGACAGCAACTGTGAACGGGCCGACCGAAGTCCGGTTGAGCTGGCGCGTTGTCGGTTCGGTTTCCGTCACGTCTTTTCGCGTGATGCGAGCGCTGGCAAGCGCTCCGCAGGCATCACAGTTGATTGCGACGACGCCTTCCAACGCAATCAGCTACGTGGATGCGAACGTCTCGCCTAACACTGGCTATAGTTACACCATCCGTGGAGTTCTTTCTGGAGGCGGGTTAATCACAATACCGTCGAACACTGTGACCATCACTACACCTGCTGATCCGAATGGAACACCGACTCCGACTCCGACTCCGACTGCAACGCCAACTCCGACTCCAACCGCGACTCCTGTTCCAACACCGACTGCAACGCCACCTGCTGCGCCAACCAGCGGCATTTTCGTCGCTCCGAACGGCAGTTCCGGCAACACAGGCGCTTTGCAAAGCCCGATTGATCTGACAAAGGCCTTGGCCAGTAACAGTCCCGCGCGTCCCGGCGACACGATCTGGCTGCGCGGCGGCATTTACAGCGTTCCCAACGCGCCTCTCACCGGGACGGAAAATTGCGCTTACGCCTGTTTTCTGAACGGCACACAATCGGCGCCAATCACCATTCGAGCCTATCCCGGCGAACGCGCGATTGTGCATGGCGGAATTCGGGTTGAAGGTTCGTACACGACCTTCCGCGATTTTGAAATCACCAATCCGAATACAGACCGCACGCGAGAACGTCCGAAAGGTATGAACGTTCTCGGCCATCACATCAAAATCATCAACATGGTTATCCACAACAACGGCGACGGCATTGCGTTCTGGGCGCCGGCAGTGGATTCCGAAATATACGGATGTCTGATTTACGCCAATGGCTGGGAGGGCGAGTTCAGAGGAAACGGCCACGGCATTTATTCCCAGAATCGTGACGGCGAAAAGCAGATTGTGGATTGCGTCTCTTTCGACAATTACGCCACCGGCATGAAGGGCTTTGCCGAAGCCGGTTACGCAATCGGTTATCGGTTTGAAGGAAACATTTCATTCAACAATGGCTCTCCGGCTCGTCCGCGCACTGAATTTACACGCCAGCCAAACATTCTGGTCGGCACGGCTGTTCAACCGGCGGACAGAATTGTCATCAAAAACAATTACGCATATCACCCGCTCGACAGCAGAGGTTCCTCGCTTGGACTTGGCTATGTCGCCAATCCCAACATCACGGCAGTCGTTCAAGATAATTATCTGGTCAGCGGACTCGCCCCAACGGTTTATTTGAAATACTGGAAGAATCTGACCTTCACCGGAAACACAGTGATTGGCAACGGACAGGTCATGTCGGCTCATCCGCCGACCAACACTCCCTGGAGCGCTTATCAATGGGACAACAATCAGTATTTTTCGAATGCTGTTAATCCCTGGGACACTCCCGGTCGCGTTTACAGCTTCAGCAATTGGAAACAATCCAGCTTGCTCGACCAAAACAGCCAATGGCTGACCGCCGCCAATAATCGCCCAACCGGCGTCAAAGTCTTCGTGCGCCCAAACCAATACGAAACCGGACGCGCCAACATCGCTGTATACAACTGGGATTTGCGAAGCCAGGTTTCTGTGGATGTTTCCGGCGTTCTGCAACCCGGCGCGCGTTACGAGGTTCGCAATCCGCAGAATTTTTACGGCGCTCCGATTCTGTCCGGCACGTACAACGGCCAGCCGTTGAATTTGCCTATGACAGGTTCGACCACCAGCCCCGAATTTAACGCCTTCATACTGGTCACAACCGGCAGTGCCACGCCACCGCCAGCAAATCCGACTCCGACTCCTACCCCGACTCCTACGCCCAAACCAAGCCCCACGCCAACTCCGACTCCTGCCCCAACGCCCACACCAACTCCGACTCCTGCCCCTACGCCCACACCAACTCCGACTCCGACACCAACTCCGACTCCGACACCAACTCCGACTCCGACACCAACTCCGACTCCGCCCAATGCCGCGACGGATATTCCACTTGATGATGAAGAAAAACAGTTACTGGAGTTCATCAATCAATACCGGCTTCAACGTGGCCGCAGCCCGCTTGGCCCAAGCATCAGTCTGACCAAAGCCAGCGATTTTCTGGCGCAGGAAATGGCAACGGCCAATTACACCGACAAGATTGATTTGGCCGGACGCGGCCCGGCAGAGCGCGCTTACGAATTTGGTTTTCCGGGCGCCGCCGCGCCGATTCCTGAAGACGCTCTGGTTTCCGATGTCAGCGAATCAGCCCAAGATGTGTTTCTCGTCTGGCGCGCTTCGACGTTCGGCAAAACGTTGATGATGATGCCGGAATGGAAAGTCGCCGGAGTGGCTCGCGCGTTCAGCGCGGCAACCAATCGCTGGCATTGGACAATCACCTTTGGCGCTTATTGGGACGCGACCATACGGTTGGCGGGCGAAGACGCAGAAGGCAGAATTGAAGGTAATGAATTGATTCGAACTCGCCCGCCATCCACGGCCTTGCTGGAACTTCACAGTTTCAGCGGTTACGGCGATGACGGATTTCCTTACAGCCCGATTCATTGCGATCTGAATGTTTCTCCGCGCGTCTGTTGGCGAGACCCTCCGCCACAAACCAATCCACGTTTGGCTGAAACATCAACGGCGGAAAACATCGTCGGCGTGTGGAAAGTGATGTACACAATCAATTCGATTGGCATCGTTCACGCTGATTATGACGGCTGGGATCGAACCGGTTATGTAATGGAATTGCAAATCAATCCAGGCGGGACCTGGACAATGCGCGGATACCGCAGCGGTTTGAGCGCGCCAACAGTGGAATCCGGAACTTGGACGTTGACTCATATCGCCAATCGCAACGAAGAACTCATCACCTTCATTCGCGCCAGCTCGCTGCCACGCGCGACGATTCGCGCTCATGTGGTGGCCGGTCAACTGACGCTGTTCGCCATTGATGGCGGCGGTTCGATGAAAAACTTCCTTCGCGGAGTAACCGCCGACGACAACAACAAAGACGATCCGCAGGTGATCTTCGTGCCGAAACAGTGAGGGCGGGAGAGATGAAGCGACGGAGAGACTGAGGGATAGAGAATGCTTTCAACAGGCTTCTATCCCTCTTTCCCTCATTCCCGCTGCCTCGCCCTCTCTCATTCCCTCTTTCCTTCAATCATTGCCGCCGCAGCCATTGTCATAAAGGCATTGAATTCATCTGCCAGATCGCCGTCGCTGCTCAACCGCTGCAGCAAAATCACACCAACCAATTCTTTTTTCGGATCCACCCAGCCATAGGTTTTCCACAGTCCGCCGTGCCCATAAGTTCCGATGGAACTTAGCCGAAACGTTCCTTCGGTGTTGCGAACAACCGCCCAGCCCAATCCAAAGCCGATGCCGGGCGAGAACCCAGCCTTCATTTCTCCGGTGTGATTGGCGGTCATCAACTCTACGGACAACTTAGACAAAATTCGTTTGCCGTCGAGTGCGCCGCCATTGAGCATCATTTGGTAAAAGCGGAACAGATCAGGCGCAGTGGAATACAGCCCGGCTTCCGGGGCTGGATATTTCGCTTCAGAGCGAAACAAATCCACATCGGCCTTGACCAGCTTGTCATTGTCCAGACGGTAAATCGTCGCAATGCGATCTCGTTTGGCTTCCGGAACGAAAAAATGGCTGTCGTGCATGCCGAGCGGTTTGAACAATCGCTCTTCCAAAAATTCTTCGTACCGTTTGCCGGAAACTACTTCAATGATGCGTCCCAGCGTGGCAATGCCCAGGTTGCTGTAGCCCCATTTTGTTCCCGGTTCGAAATCCAGATAGCGCGTCGGAAAAGCTTCGACCGCTTCAGCCAATGTGCGGTCGCGTTTGCTGAACAATTCGGTGAAGCCTTCTGGATAACTGCCGGTCATTCCGGACGCGTGCGTCATCAAATCGCGTATGGTGATTTTGCGCGCAGGCTTGCGAATTTCTTCAATGTCGCCATCGCCTTTTTCCCGAATCTGTAGCTTGGCAAACCCCGGCAGGAATTTTTCAACCGGATCGCTGATCGCCAACAATCCGTCTTCGGCCAAAATCATCACACCAACACAGGTGATCGGTTTAGTCATCGAAGCAATCTGAAAAATCGTGTCCGGCGTCATAGGCTTCTTGCTTTCCAAATCCTGCACGCCGAACGCCAACGACTGAACCGGTTTGCCGCGATGCGCCAACAACGTCACTATGCCCGCCGCGCGCCCTCGCTCCACAAACGATTTCATCCGCTCCGAAAGCCTGGCCAGTCGCTCTGCGTCAAAAAACGGCGAAGGTTTTTCCGTCGCCGTTTTCACCGCCACAGGTTTCAGCGGACGTTTTTTGCGTTGCGGAGCCGCCGTAACGCCACTCGCCAACAACATAATCACCAGACTGAACGCAAAAGCTCGTTTCATTTCGTCGCCCTGATGCCGTGATACTTCACATCCACGTTGAACTTCCCTGCCCATTTTTTCGGCACGGGTCTGCCCGCCGCCCAATGAATGCCATTGATGACCAGACGCTGGAACGATTCCACCTGAAAATCTTCGGGATGGCCGAGCGTCGTCACAAACACCTTCGCGTTGGCCTTGTTTCGCCAGGTCCACGCGACAGGATTTTCCACCGGGTCTTTCTTCTCGGAATCCACTGAACGCCCTATCAACAACTGTTTGGCATCAGCGGGCGGAAAGTTCGGCAGCACGTGATACAGCCAGGATCGCACGTGAAAACTGGGAGCGACGCCGGTCAAAATCGGATCGCTTTCCGCTCCGGCCACAATACGAACATCCGTGCTGGATTTGTGTCCGTAATGGTAATGACCGTTTCCCCAGCCCGGCGGAGCACCCAGATATGCCGGAGCAAAGCTGTTCCAGATTTCCATCGGATGGCCTTTGGGATAGTTGAAGGCATGTGTCGTCGTTCGGAACGCAACCACTGGCTTGCCCGAATTCAGGTATTTGCGAATGTGTTCGATTTGCTCAGCGGGCAACCGTCGCCACCGAAGAAAAAACACTGCCACATCCGCATTGGCCAGGGCTTCCAAGCCGGGAATGTTTTCTTCGGCGTTTTCATCGGGAAACGATTTCAACACGGTCGTCCGCATGCCGTAATGCGTTTCCAGTTCAGCGGCAAGGATCGGAAACGTGCTTTCCGATCCGTATTCGTGGTCTCCGCTGACAAACACAATGTGAGGTCGTTTCGGAGCCGCAGCCAGCAGCCCCCACGACAACACAACCGCCACGCTTACCACACAGACAATTCCCCACAACTTTTTCATGGCTTCAAGCTCCATTTCAATACTGAATCTTCCACACAGATTTCGCCCACTTAGCCATTTGTTCCTGGCGACTTCTCACTTGCGACGGAGTCCATTCTGGATAAGCAATCTGCCTGGTCATTTGATATTTGCTGGTTTGATAAATTGGTAGCTTGTCTAAAAACAATCTGTTCTGACAATCCGTGCTGTTCTTGCCAGATTCCAGTAACGTGTAATTTCCAAGACGAAAAACAAAACTGGCTTGCTCTTCAGGTTTGAAAAACTCTTCCCATTCAGGCGAAGGCCGCTCCGGCAAGATGTGTTCGATGGTTCCAAAATCATCTTCAAAGTTATAAGCCTGTGCCGCAAGCTGATTTTCGAGAGAATACAAAATGTAACGAACAAGTTTTCGGCTGCGTTTGGCGTTGAGCGTTTTGGTTGAAAACGCCGAGACAAATTCTTCGTCACTTGGGTAAACATCTTTCAATTCACGCTCGACTTGCAACGCTTTTGTAATCGCTCCGGTAAAAATCCCTCGCGCAGCTTTGTTGTAAACGCCTTCTTGAACTTTCGGATTCTGACCGCCAATTACATTGTATCGAAAGGAAATTACGACACTGGCACGCAGAATTCGTTCAAACTCGGCAAGTGGTAACTTTTCGTATGCAACTAATAGTAATGGGTAACATTGAGTTACATTGAAAAGTCTCAGTTCTTGAATATTTCTGCGCACATCTTTCAAGCCAGCCCATAATTCGTCGTTCGGGTCTTCTAGCGCAGCATATATGCCTGCGGTTTGTTCAAGCTGACTCAATAATTCAAAAGCATCATCTTTCTTGTTGACAGAGGCTCGGAGCGCTTTGAAAAGACGCTCTTTAGTGACAAATTCATGCCGGGAATTCCAGTAATATCGCAAGAACTTTGGGAAAGCATCCAGATCGGTTATTTGAATAATTCGCTCCCACTGTTCTTTTGCAATCATCTGATCGGATTCACCGGTTGAGGAAAGAGAGAGCAAATAATTTTTCAACAAATCAGTTGTGGTTAATTCCAACCCGCGAGCGTTCAAAGTCTCAAACACTGTATAGGCATTTACGTCGTTTTCCACCAATATTTGAATGACGAGCATTTTTTCAGCCACTAAATCGCGGATAAAAATGACCAGAGACTCCCCGCTTACCTCGTCTCCAAAATAGGTTTTAACCTTTTGATAAAAATACTCAAAAGCGCGCCAGAGCAATTTATTGGATTCTTTTTGACGGTGTAGGTTGATAGGTTTTTTCAGATTGACCAAATAAGCCTGATAAAACGAATCGTTATTTTCGTTCAAAAATAATTTACTGAAATAGTGCAACGACGCCCCATCTTTGGCCCTGACATATTGCTCCCCAACCCATTCTTTTCTTTCTTGATTTTGTTCAGGCTCTTTTTTTTCATCAACTAAATCTTGCAGGCGCTGAATTACAGCCAATGCGAGGATACTTAAAGTAGCAAGCCGCTGTTGGCCATCTATAATCGTGAAGGTGTGATTGCCCGATGATTGCAGCACAATCGCCCCCATGTAGTGAGATTGGTTGGTTTTTCCAATGGCCTCAATGTCTTCCCAAAGCTCTTCCCAGTTTTCTTCTCTCCAGGAATAGTCGCGCTGGAATGTGGGCACTTTGTATTTTTTACCATTGGCTAATATCTCGTTCAGGTTGAGAGGCTTTGCTTGCAATAAATTATTGTCGGCCATTTTAATCCCCTAAAATTCGCATAGCGCCGCGCTGTCAGTTAAGCCAGCGCGGACGAGATTGATACGATCTATGCTTTCACATACAACTCCGCTCCGGCCTGTTTGAACTCTTCGGATTTGGCAGCCATCCCGGCGGCTAACGCATTTTGCTCGTCCAGACCTTGCTTGGCCGCGTAATCACGAACATCCTGCGTGATCTTCATCGAACAGAAATGCGGGCCGCACATCGAACAGAAATGTGCTTGTTTGGCGCCTTCCTGCGGCAGAGTTTCGTCGTGGAATTCGCGGGCGGTTTCCGGGTCGAGCGAAAGATTGAATTGATCTTCCCAGCGGAATTCAAAGCGCGCTTTGCTGACGGCATTGTCTCGAAGTTGCGCACCAGGGTGACCTTTGGCCAAATCGGCTGCGTGCGCAGCCAGCTTGTAGGTGATGACGCCGTCTTTCACGTCTTTCTTATCTGGCAAGCCCAAATGTTCTTTCGGTGTGACATAACACAACATCGCCGTGCCGAACCATCCGATCATCGCCGCACCAATCGCCGACGTGATGTGGTCATAACCCGGGGCAATGTCTGTCGTCAGCGGCCCCAACGTGTAAAACGGAGCTTCGTCGCAAACGGCCAACTGTTTTTCCATGTTTTCTTTGACCAGATGCATCGGCACGTGACCGGGGCCTTCGATCATCACCTGACAATCCATTCCCCAGGCGATCTTGGTCAATTCGCCCAGGGTTTCCAGCTCGGCGAATTGCGCTTCGTCGTTGGCGTCAGCAATCGAACCGGGGCGCAAGCCGTCGCCGAGTGAAAAGCTCACGTCATACGCACGCATGATTTCGCAGATTTCGGCGAAGTGCGTGTACAGAAAACTTTCCTGGTGATGCGCCAGACACCATTTGGCCATGATCGAACCGCCGCGCGACACAATGCCTGTCGTGCGTTTGGCAGTCAGCGGAATGTACGGCAACCGAACTCCGGCGTGGATCGTGAAGTAATCAACGCCTTGTTCGGCCTGTTCAATCAGCGTGTCGCGGTAAATTTCCCAGGTCAGTTCTTCGGCTTTGCCTGAAACTTTTTCCAGCGCCTGATAAATCGGCACGGTGCCAATCGGCACCGGCGAGTTGCGGATAATCCATTCGCGCGTGGCATGAATGTTTTTGCCCGTGGACAAATCCATCACCGTGTCGGCTCCCCATTTCGTCGCCCATCGCATCTTTTCGACTTCTTCTTCAATCGAAGACGCCACCGCCGAATTGCCGATGTTGGCGTTGATCTTGACCAGAAAATTGCGACCAATCGCCATTGGTTCGCTTTCGGGATGATTGATGTTCGCCGGGATGATGGCGCGTCCGCGCGCGATTTCCTGCCGCACGAATTCCGGCGTGACGTACGAAGGGACACTCGCACCAAACGATTCGCCTTTGTGTTGGAAGTTCAATTTGCTGCGGTCGTTCATGGCTTCGAACGCGGCTTCGCGTCCCAGGTTTTCGCGTATGGCGACGAATTCCATTTCGGGTGTGATGATGCCTTTGCGGGCGTAATGCATCTGCGTCACGTTGTTACCGGCTTTGGCGCGCAGCGGTTGGCGGCGAAGCCCGGGAAACTCTTCCAACTTGCCTTTGGATTTTTCGCGCGCGTATTTCGCTTCGTCTGGAGAACGGTAGCCGTTGTCTTCGGGTTTGATCGAGCGACCTTCGTATTCTTCGACATCGCCGCGCGCGATGATCCAGTTGCGCCGCAACGCCGGAAGCCCGTCGCGCACATCGCCATTGAACTGCGGATCGCCCCACGGACCGCTAACGTCATACACGCGAACCGGTTCGTTGACTTCGATCTGTCCGTTGAAGCCTTTGGTGACGTTCAAACTGACTTCGCGAAACGGCACGCTGACGCCTTCGGCCTGGCCAGAGACATACACGCGCTGTGAAGCTGGAAGCTGTGTTTCCAGCGATGATTTGTGATTTGAATTGTTTCCGTTGTTTTTCATTGGTTGTCCTTTCTTCCTACGACGGTGTTAACCGTGTCAGGTTCCAAGGGTCTTCGCCTTGCGACGAACTCTCAGCCGTTTATCGGCTCCCCTGAAAGATTGTCCGAATCAAGCTACTTCTTGTTTCGTTTGGGTTTTGTCTCAACCGGCGGCAGCAGGTCTTTGACTTTGATGGAAATTTTGGGGAAAGCGACCAGGGTAAAACTTTGTTCTTCAGTATAGGTTTGCTTGCGGCGATACCCGTTCGGAGAAGGTTCGCGATAATCTTCCAGTTCACGCGATTGCAGATTCAACAGACAGTATTGAACGATCCCATTCCGAGCAAAAAGAGGGCCTTTTTCATCGCGATCATAAAAGATGCTGCTATCTGCAATCTCCAACACCAAAAAAATGTCTTTGGGCTTAGGGTGGTTTTCCAGATAACGCTCGTCTGGAGGGGCAACCAGAACTATATCGGGTTCAGGTTCGGAAAAATCGTTCAGCAAGATAGGGTCTTGTACTCTGACGAATGCGCGATCACCGCTGAGCTTTTGAAAGCAGCGGTTGGAGCGTGTGGTGGCAAGTGCGTGCTTCAGATTTTTGGGGGACATCTGAACAATTCTCCCTTCGATCAATTCAATTCGCTCGTCTTCGCGAAAAATGCCAAATTCAATCATCCGCTGATATTCTTCAGCGCTGATCAAGCGTTGGCTGGCGCTGCCATTGCGTACAGACGCAGAATTGATTTTGGCTTCAATTGGATGTTCGACGATAACAGACATTTTCAGTTACTCCTTTTATCCGCCGATGCACGACATCGTTCTCAAGGGCTGCACAAACTCCGGGTCGTTGATGTGGTGGCGCTCTTCTTTCTTTTCGATGGTTGCCGCGATGAAGTCAATCAGATCATCGCGCGAAGCTCCGGCGCGCAAGAGCGATTTGATGTCGTGTTCGACGTTGGAAAACAGACACGTGCGAATTTGCCCGTCGGCGGTCAGGCGGATGCGGCTGCAATGGCCGCAAAACGGTTGCGTGACCGGATTGATGAAGCCGATTTCGCCGGGCGCTCCGTCGGCGAAACGCCAACGCCGCGCGGTTTCGCTCAGGTTTTCAGACTTGACTCGTTCCAGCGGAAAAGCTTCGTGGATGCGAGCGCGCGTCTCTTCGCCGGGCATGACCATTTCGCGTTTCCAGACTTTGCCGTTGTCCAGCGGCATAAATTCGATGAAACGAACGTGAACGTTTTTAGCACGGGCGAACTCAGCAAACGCGATAGCTTGATCGTCGTTGATGCCGCGCATCATGACGCAATTGACTTTGACCGGATGCAGCCCGGCTTCGAGCGCGGCGTCAATGCCATCCAACACGCGAGTGAGTTCATTGCGCCCCGTCAGCAGTGAAAACCGTTCCGGCGTCAGTGAATCCAGGCTGATGGTGATGCGCTGCAAACCTCCGCGTTTCAAGGCTTCGGCGCGCCCACGCAGAAAGTGCGCGTTCGTCGTCATCGCCAAATCCGAAATGCTGGGAATCGCGCCCAGCCGTTCAATCAAACTTTCCAGGTCGCGGCGCAACATAGGCTCGCCGCCTGTGACGCGCAATTTGTTGACGCCTAAACCGACGAACACTTCAGCCAGCGTAATGATTTCTTCATAAGTCAGAATTTCCGGCTTGGGTTTCCACTCCATCGCTTCGGTCGGCATGCAGTAAAAGCAGCGGAAGTTGCAGCGGTCGGTAATGGAAATCCGCAAATCGCGGATGGCGCGGCCAAAACTGTCTTTGAGAATTGGTAAATTCATGATTGCTTGCCTTTGGAATTGATCGGAACGTATTCTAGCAGCCGCCTGTCGGAAGTCACAAAATCACTCAAGACAAAAGGAATCCGAGCAATGTCCGAACAACTGGAATCGAAGATTGTCGCGCGTCTGCGCGAAATTCTGGGCAAAGACGCCGTCGCCGCTGATGACGATGAACTGTTGGTTTATGAATGCGACGCGATGACGACGCATAAATCGCTGCCGCTGGCTGTGGTCTTCCCTCGCAATACTGAGCAGGTTGCGTTCGTCGTCAAACTGCTTGCGGAACACGGCATTCCGTTCGGTCCGCGAGGAGCCGGAACCGGCTTGAGTTCGGGCGCGGTGGCGGTTGGCTGTGAAAAAGGCGAGCGCGCCGTCATCATCGAAATGGCGCGGATGAACAAAGTGCTGGAAGTGGATTACGCCAATCGCCGAGCCGTCGTCCAGCCGGGACTGATCAACGTTCGCTTGTCGCAAGCCGTCGCCGAGCGCGGATACCATTACGCGCCCGATCCTTCGTCGCAGACTTCCTGCACCATCGGCGGCAACGTAGCCGAAAACGCTGGCGGCCCGCATTGCCTGAAATACGGAGCGACGACCAATCACATTTTGGGTTTGGAAGTCGTGCTGCCCACGGGCCAAATCGTCAATCTGGGCGGAGCCGGAGCCGATTCGATTGGCTATGATTTGCTGGGCGCATTCGTCGGCAGCGAAGGCACGATGGGCATCGCCACCAAAGTTACCGTGCGATTGACGCGCACTCCGCAAATGGTCATCACGTTGTTGGCGGACTTTCTGGATTTGAACGATGCCAGTCGAGCCGTTTCGGCCATCATTGCCGCCGGATTGTTGCCCGCCGCGCTGGAGATGATTGACAAGGTAGTCATCGCCGCCGTCGAAGATTCGATTTACGCCGCAGGTTATCCGCGCGATGCGGCGGCGTGTTTGATCGTCGAACTCGATGGATTGCAGGCAGGATTGGAAACGCAAGCCAAACGTGCAACAGACATTTGCTTCGCCAATGGCGCTCGCAGCGTTCGCGCGGCGTCGGACGAAACCGAACGCAAAAAACTCTGGGCCGGACGCAAAGGGGCGTTCGGCGCGTTGGGCCGCATCAGCCCGGATTTGTTTGTGCAAGACGCCGTCGTTCCGCGCACCAAATTGCCCGAAGTGCTGGCGGGCATTTATGCCATCGGAGCCAAATACAGCATTCGGCTTTCAACGGTTTTTCATGCCGGTGACGGCAACCTGCATCCGAACCTGAATTTCGACGGACGCGATCCTGACGAAGTCGCGCGCGTTCACCAGGCCAGCAAAGAAATCATGAAGCTCTGCGTTGACGCCGGCGGTTCGATTTCGGGCGAACACGGAGTCGGGCTGGATAAAATCGGCTATATGCCGATGATCTTCGATCAGGCTTCGCTGGACGCGATGCTGGCCGTCAAAGACGTGTTCAACCCCTTTGGCCTGTGCAATCCCGGCAAAGCCGTTCCCGCGCAGAAAATGTGCCGCGAACACAAAAAAGGCTTCGAACATTTGTTGTCCAATTGAACAACTGCCAACTTTTATGAAACTGAGAGCGCCGCGCAACCGAACCATCACGCTGACCGCCGAAGAGCAATCGCTCTACAAGCGGCGTTTGCTTCGGTTAAGTGAACCACTTTTGATCGAATCCATAACCAATAAAACGATTTGTCAAAATGTATTTGAGGCGATTCCTTTTTTACCGGACGGCTTTGTTGATTTGATGATCGTTGATCCGCCTTACAACCTGGACAAAACGTTCAACGACAGCAAATTCAAAAGCCTGCCTAGCGCCGAATACGTTGAATGGATTGATCGTTGGCTTAGCGGGTTGCGCCGTGCGCTAAAACCTACTGCTTCGATTTACATCTGCTCGGATTGGCGTTCGTCGGCTGCTGTTCAACAAGTCGCCGAAAAGTATTTCGTCATTCAGAATCGCATCACCTGGGAACGTGAAAAAGGACGTGGCGCTTTGTCGAACTGGAAAAACTGCTCTGAAGACATCTGGTTTTGCACGGTCGGCAGCGGATATACCTTCAATGTCGAAGCAGTGAAATTGAAGCGAAAGGTCATTGCGCCTTATACAAACAGCAACGGCCAACCGAAAGACTGGCAGCGGGATGATGCCGGAGATTTTCGACTGACTTATCCTTCCAACCTGTGGACGGACATTTCTATTCCGTTCTGGTCTATGCCGGAAAACACTGACCACCCGACTCAGAAGCCTGAAAAATTAATTGCTAAACTGGTTCTGGCCAGTTCCAATCCAGGTGATCTGGTGCTCGACCCGTTTCTAGGTTCGGGAACGACCTCAGTTGTCGCACGAAAACTTGGACGCCGTTTCGTTGGGATTGAACAGGAGGAATTTTATTGCTGCTTGGCCGAAAAGCGCTTGGAACTGGTGAAAGAAGATTCTTCGATTCAGGGCTATCACGATGGTGTTTTCTGGGAGCGCAATACCCTGTCAGATCAAAAGAAAGGCACGGTTAAAGTCAGAAAAATGGCGACAGATGCAGGTTCGCTTTTCGACATTGAGGGACAGGAATGAAAAGCACGCTGTTTTCTACTAGCAAATACAAAGAAGTTGAGAATAAGATCAAAAACTTCCTCAATCAGCAGCAGGATTTCCTTTCCGGCAGCACCGTCAATAGCACACGAGCGACCGGAGACGCGATTCAGGAAATTTTGGCAGAACATTTTCAAAGGATTCTCGGTGCTGAAGTCTGTCAAAACTACTCGTCTGACTTTGCCCGACGAGCGATGGCAGACTTGGCATTTGAAGACAGCAACGGTTTGTATTACATCGTTGATGTCAAAACTCACCGATTGGACACGCGCTTCAACATGCCCAACCTGACCTCGGTCGAGCGGTTAGCCAGATTTTACGAAGACAATCGAAACCACTTTGTCATTTTGATGGTCACTTACAAACTTTCCGGCTTGCGCGCAGTGATTGAAGACGTGAAGTTCGCTCCAGTTGAATTTCTTGGCTGGGATTGTTTGACCATTGGCGCGTTGGGCTGGGGGCAAATTCAGATCGCCAATTCCAACGTTGTGACGATCAATCCACAACAATCTCGCAAACAATGGATGCTGGAACTTTGCGATGTCTTGCTGGATTTTTACCCCAAAGAAATTGCCAAGATTGACCGGCGAATCGAGCATTTCAAAAAAGTTCGCAGCAAATGGGAAGAACGATCTGAATAATCCGGCTCCCTTTTCTTCTGTAGGTCGTCTATGCCATATCGCTTGGTCAAAGGTGAATTCCACCTGTTTTACAAAAAACATCGGAGAGGTCTTATGCGATTTCGTATTTTTATGTTTGGAATCTATGTTTTGCTTTTGACCGCCGCCGCCATTGCCCAGCAACCGGCGACGCAAACACCCGCGCCGGATTCGCCGGAAGGCTTGAAACAACAGCTTGAGCGATTGCAGCGCAGACTGAATGATTGGCCGAATCTGGAACGGTACAAAGAGGCGAACGCCAAAGTGCCGCCAATTGAAAAAAACGAAGCTCGCGTGGTGTTTCTTGGCGATTCGATCACCGACGGTTGGAAATTGGACGAATACTTCCCCGACAAGCCGTACATCAATCGAGGCATCAGCGGGCAAACGACTCCGCAGATGTTGATTCGCATGCGCCCGGACGTGATTGCTCACAAACCCAAAGCCATAGTCATTCTGGCCGGAACCAACGACATCGCTGGCAATACCGGCCCGATGACCATCGAGATGATTACGGACAATTACGCTTCGATAGCCGAACTGGCCAAAGCCAACGGCATCAAAGTCATCTTCGCGTCGGTACTGCCTATTCACGATTACGGCAAGAACAAGGTCTCTGAACGACGTTCGCCGGAAAACATCCTCAAGCTCAACGACTGGCTGAAGGCGTATTGCAAAGCGAACGGCCACACGTATCTGGATTACTTCAGCAAAATGGTGGACGAAAAAGGCATGCTCAAATCCGACCTGGCCAACGACGGCCTGCACCCGAATGCTGAAGGGTATAAGGTCATGGCCCCACTGGTGGAAGCGGCGATTCAACAGACGCTAAAGAGAAAATAAAAAAGGCAAAAAGCAAAAGGCCAATATCAAAAATCAAGCGTTCCATTTTTAACTTTTGATATTTGCCCTTTGACTTTTGATTTTCCCAAGGATGCACCAGATCACAGTCATCAAAGGCGACGGCGTTGGCCCGGAAATTTGCGACGCGGCGATGCGCGTCATCGAAGCGACCGGCGTCAAATGCCAATGGGACTTCGCGCTGGTTGGCGGGCAAGCGGAAAAGGAATTCGGCACACCGCTTCCATCTGAAACCGTCGCCAAAATCCGCCAGAACAAAGTCGCGCTGAAAGGCCCGGTCATCATCGAAGCGATGGGCGAAAAGGTCTTGGTGTCGCACACCGATCACACCCAGCGCGTATATTCCAACGTCAACACCGCTTTGCGAATCGAACTGGGAGCCTTCGTCAACGTTCGTCCGTTGCGCGCGTTTGAAGGCGTCAGTTCGCACGCTCCAAAACTGAACGTCGTCGTCATACGCGAAATCACCGAAGACCTTTACAGCGGTTACGAACACGCCATAGGCACGGACGCCGCCGAAGCCATCAAAATCACTACGCGCAAAGCATCGGAACGCGCCGCCCGCTTCGCCTTTGAATACGCCACGCAACGTTGGCGACGCCGCCTGAGCGTTATTCACAAAGCCAACGTGCTGCAGTTGACCGACGGTTTGTTTCTTCGCACGGCGCGCGAAGTCGCCGCAAATTATCCCAAGGTGAAATGCGACGACGCGATGATTGACGCTTGCGTCTACAACCTGGCGTGCAACCCCGAAGGCTGGGACGTGTTGCTGATGCCGAATCAATACGGCGATATCATTTCGGATTTGTGCGCTGGATTGGTGGGAAGTTTTGGACTTGCGCCCGGCGGAAGCTTCGGCGACGACGTTGCCATTTTTGAAGCCGCGCACGGAGCCGCGCTCGATCTGGCCGGGCAAAACAAAGTCAATCCGGCGGCGATGATTTTGTGCGGCGCGATGTTGATGGAGCATCTGGAAGAATTCGAAGCGGCGCAACGCATCCGCGACGCCGTCAAAGCCGTCATCAAAGACGGACGCGCCGTCACCCCTGACCTGGGCGGCAACGCCAAAACTACTGTGATGACCAACGTCATCATTGATCACTTGTGATTCGGTAGTCAGTAGTCGGGATTCGGTAGTCGGTAGCTTATCTGCCGAACACCGACTACCGACTACCGACTACCGACTACTCTGAAATATGAATAAACGTTTTGATCTCGTTGGAATCGGCTCGATGGTGGTGGATTTGATTTACCGCACGCCGCGCATCATCGGCAGTGAAGAAAAAATCGCTCTGGATCGGTATGAAAACGGCTCGACGGCGCAAATGCTGGTTGGCGGAGTGACGCTGAATCATTTGTCGTGGGCGGGATTGCTCGGTTTGCGCACGGGCATTTTCGGCAAACAAGCCGACGACGAATACGGACGTTTTCTGCGCGCGGGAATGGATCGGTATTCGATTGATAAACACATCACGCTGGACGGCGCCTCGTCATCGTTCGCGCATATTTTCGTCTCTCCCGGCGGAGGTCGCGCCATTTACATGAGTCCGGCGGCGACCAGCGAAACCACGGGCGATTACATTCGCGCCGAACACGCCGATTACATTCGCAGCTCGAACATTGTTTCGACCGAAATCTCCCAATTGCCGCTGGATGCCGTCGTCGCCGTGTTGGAAATTGCCCGCGAAGCCGGTGTCATCACCGCACTCGATGTGGACATTCCCCGCAGCGACGCGCTGAAAGCTTTAGGCAACGCCGAGCAATTCGAACGCGCGTTGCACCTGGCCGATTACCTGAAACCTTCCAAAGCCGCCGTCATCGAAATCACCGGCGAAAGCGACGCGCTGAAAGCCGCGCAAATCCTCCGCGAAAAATACAACGCCAAGGCCGTCATCATCACTGATGGTGAAGCCGGTTGCGCAATTTCTTCTGATGAATTGCCAGAAGGCCTGAATGCCCGCGTCGCGGCATATCCGACCAACGCGATTGATTCGACCGGAGCAGGCGATGCGTTTTTTGGCGGAATGCTGGCCGGATTGCATTTCGGGTTGGCGTGGAAAGACATCTTGAAACTGGCAAACGCTTGCGGCGCGGCTTGCTGCGAAATTCTGGGCGCAACGCCAGATTTGTCGAAAAGCAAAGCGCGCGTGTTTGAGTTGTACGACGGAGCGAAAGCCAACTTCGCACCGGATTCTACGGCAGTTGCTGCCGTAGAATCCGGTGCGACAAGCTCGCCTTACGAAAACGCCATTCCGTTCTTCCTCGACACGGCGATTGCCGAACTTTCCAAGCTGCGCGCCAAAATCGGAGGCGAAGCTTATTTCCAACGAGTCGCCGACTTCATCACCGTCGCCGAAGCCAACGGCAAACGGGTTCACGTCACAGGCATCGGCAAACCGGAATACGTGTCGGGCTACATAGCGGCGCTGCTCGCCAGCGTAGGCACGCCAACGTACTTTCTGGACGCCACCGAATGCGTTCACGGCAGTGCAGGCCAGGTCGTTCCCGGCGACGTAGTCCTGGCGCTTTCCAACAGCGGCGAAACGATGGAATTGAAAGCCGCGATTGTTGCGTTGAAAAAGAATGGCGCGAAGATTGTCGGCGTGTCCGGCAATCCGAATTCGTGGCTGGCACAGCAAAGCGACGAGTTTTTGTATGCCGGAGTCGAGTGCGAAGGCAGCCCGCTGAACTTCGAACCGCGCGCCAGCATCCTGGCGGAAATTTACGTGCTGGCCGCGCTGAGCATCGAACTGCAAGCACGCAAAAACATCTCACGTAAAGAGTACAACGCCTGGCATCCGGGCGGTTCAATCGGAAAAGCGACCAGCCAATAAAGGCTAGTCGCCTTGGAAAAGCTGTAAGATTACTGAGGACGTTGCAACCAAAAATTGTAATTGCCACTACCGCGATAGGAAAGAATCTGCCACGTGTAATAACCTGAGGTTCCTGTGTAAGAAATTTGTTCGTTCTCTGTGGCGCCTTCGGATGCGGCGACTCGATCCCACGCTGATCCATTCCACTTGAATAATCTCAGATCAAAGTCTGCTCCTGCTGGGCCACGGAGCCAACCGTTATGTGTCCCGGATGTGCTGCTGTAATAATAGCTGCCATTCGGCTGCTGATTAATAGCCCCGGAACTGATCAGATTGCCTGTATAAAGCGTGCAACTTATACAGGGTGCATTGCTGTTGCTGCCGGTTTGGTAAGTCGCGGTCAGCGTATAAGAAGCGCTGGAATATCCATTGACCATCACATACCAATCGCCGGCCGACGGATTGTTATGAGGGCATTGTTCGTTGGAGCTACCAGAATAGGGACGACAATCATAGTCATTCAGAGTCGCTTGAGAACCATACTTGACGTGAAGATCAGCATCTCCCGAACCAGTGATTTGCACAGTCAGCTTCGTTACGCCTGATGGCAAATTGATTCGATAATTCTTTTGCTCGCCTTGTGCTACATTGGCTGAGATACTTTGCCCATTGCTCAAAGTCGTAATCCCGCCGGTTCCACCACCACCACCACCTCCTCCTCCTCCTCCTCCTCCTCCGCTGCCAAGAGAAATGCCGTCAACGGCTGAACCAGCAGGGTAAGAGTAGTAGTCGGAAACTTCCACAACATTGCAAAACAGATAGCCGAGGCTGAGAAAGATGTTGGCATTGGGAAAAGCGCGACGCATTCCATTGTTGGTAACAATGGAAACTTCGCCTTGCCCCTGTTGTCGGATAAGTCGTCCATCAGGCTGGCTTCTGCCATTGTCGGATAATGTGCTAGTGATATTTGCTCCGGCCGGGTAATTGGAAAGTTCGTCAGCCACGAGTTTAGTCAAAAAAACGGGGAGGCTAAGCCTCCCCACGAGGCGCGCGTC